>Ga0105047_10003921_pt1 | contig 26091 bp, 18 predicted proteins | sample MAT04_FD_78384 | JGI IMG/M metagenome (GOLD analysis project Ga0105047, IMG submission 78384) | Freshwater microbial communities from Lake Fryxell liftoff mats and glacier meltwater in Antarctica - MAT-04 (megahit assembly) | ecosystem: Environmental > Aquatic > Freshwater > Ice > Liftoff...
CAGGGCCCGGCACAATTTTGGAAAACTGATATCGCCCCAGCCGGTGATGACATGGTCGGCCAGCGCCACGATCTCCTGCTGCTCGGTTTCATGGCTGACCTCCGGCCCGCCGAGCACGATCTTCAGCGCCGGGCGCAGCTCGCGCAACACCTGCACCAGCGCGCAGGTCTGGGTCACGTTCCAGATGTAGACCCCGAATCCGATGACCTGCGCCTGCTGCGGGCAGGGCCCCAGCGTCTGCAGCAGTTCCTGCGCCAGCTCGACCGGATCCCGTGCGATCGTGAACTCGCGCAGCACGGTGGCACCCCGCAGATCGCCCATGTTGGCCAGCAGGTAACGCAGGCCGAGCGAGGCGTGGATGTACTTCGCATTGAGCGTGCACAGGATCACCGCCGGCGCGGTGGGCGATGGACAAAACATGTCGCTATTATTGGCCGCCATGACTCAGGAACTTTTTCGCGCCGATTCTTACCTGACCGAATGCAGCGCGACGGTCACCGCCATCGGGCCGCAGGGTATCGTGCTGGACCGCACGCTGTTCTATCCGATGAGTGGCGGGCAGGCCGGCGACGCGGGCACGCTGATCATCACGCGGGGATCTGGGGCCGGTCGCGACATCGCGGTATCCGACACCCGCAAGGGCAAGGACGCCGAGGGCCGATACACCAGCGACATCTGCCATCTGCCGGCCACGCCGCTCGACGCTGCCGGCGCGCCACCGCTGGCGGTTGGCGACACCGTGAGCGCGCGTATCGACTGGCAACGCCGGCACCGGCTGATGCGCTTTCACACCACCACCCACCTGCTGTGCCACCTGGTGCCGCAGCTGGTCAATGGCTGCTCGATCACGTCCGACTATGCGCGGCTGGACTTCAACATGACCGATCCGCTGGACAAGGATCTGCTGACCGCCGGCATTGCGGCACTGGTTGCGGCTGGCCACCCGGTGACAATCGGCGCCATCAGCGACGCCGAACTCGACGCGAATCCGGCCTTGGTCAAGAGCATGAGCGTACAGCCGCCACGCGGCAGCGGCAGCATCCGCACCGTGCGTATCGGGTTCGCTGACCCGATCGACCTGCAACCTTGCGGCGGCACCCATGTGGCCAATACTGCCGAGATCGGTGCCGTGCAGGTGACCAGGATCGAGAAAAAAAGCGCGACCACACGGCGTGTGGTGCTGGGTTTCGCGGGCTGAACGGCGGCCAGGCGCCTACGGCAGCGTCCACGAACCAACTCGACGACAACAACCGGTTCCTCGCCCGGGACGGCAACATGCTGGTCGTCACCGGAACTTTGTCCACCAGCGTGTCTCACACCGTGTCCATGATCCTTCCACCGTTCTTATCCCGCCTGCTGGCCCTGCTGACCCTGGCAAGTGCCTCCCTGGCCCCCGTGCCTGCCACAGCGCAACTCGGCGGCACGGGCGCTGGTGCTGTCGTCACCACCCCACAGGTGCGGGCCGAACTCGTCGCCCAGGCACCCGACGGCGTCGGGCCGGGCAAGACGGTCTGGGTCGGCCTGCAACTGACACACAAGCCCGAATGGCACACCTACTGGAAAAACGCCGGTGATTCCGGACTGCCAACGCAGCTGCAATGGACCCTGCCCGAGGGCGTGACGGCCGGCGACATCGAGTGGCCGCTACCCAAGAAGATACCGATCGGCACGCTGGCCAACTACGGTTACGAAGGCACGGTGTTGTTGCCGGTTCCGCTGACCATCGGTCCGCAGTTCCAGGCGCCGTTGCTGTCCGACAACCTGACCATCAAACTGTCGGCAGCATGGCTGGTCTGCAAGACCGAATGCATTCCGGAAGAAGGCCAGTTCACGCTGCAGGTTCCGCTCAAGAGTTCCACCGCCGGCCATGGCGCCGCGTTCGACGCGGCCTGGCGCAGCGCCCCGACCGCGTTGCCGCAGGCACCGGACAACCGGTTGGCCATCGACGGCCAGACGATCCGGCTCACGGTGCACGGTCTGCCGACCGGTTGGCAGGGTCGCACGCTGGCGTTCTTCCCGGAGATACCTGAGGTCATCGCGACCGCTGCCGAATGGGGCCAATCCTGGAACGGTTCTATCTGGACCGCGCAGGTACCGCTATCGCCGCAGCGCAGCAACAGTCCGGCGATGATGCCGGTGGTGCTGGCGCTCGATGGCCAGGGCCGGCGCGTGGAGATGCCGGTCATCGGCACATGGCCTGCAGCGGGCGGCCCAGCGCCCGAGTCCACCGCCTTGCGGGCTGCGTTGGACGCCAAGGCCGGCGGCGGATCGGCGTTGTTCGGCGGATCGTCCGGCGCGACCATCGGTTTCTGGGCCGCGCTCGCCGGCGCGCTGATCGGCGGCCTGATCCTGAACCTGATGCCCTGCGTATTCCCGATTCTGGCGATCAAGGTGCTGGGTTTCGCGCGCCACGCCGACGATCGCAGGGCGCATCGCATCAACGGCATCGCCTACACCGCCGGCGTGCTGGTCAGTTTCGTCGCGCTGGGCATGTTGTTGCTGGCGTTGCGCAGTGCCGGCGAGAGCCTGGGCTGGGGCTTCCAGTTGCAGAACCCGGCTGTCGTCGCCGGCCTGGCGCTGTTGTTCACGCTGATCGGGCTGAATCTGGCTGGTGTGTTCCAGTTTGCGCAGATCGTGCCGTCCAGCCTGGCCGGTTTCCAGCCGCGCCATCCGGTGGCCGACGCGTTCCTCACTGGCGTGCTGGCGGTGGCGATTGCGTCACCCTGCACCGCGCCGTTCATGGGCGCCTCGCTGGGGCTGGCGGTCGCTTTGCCACCGCTGCAGGCGATCGCCATATTCGCCACGCTGGGCCTGGGCCTGGCCCTGCCGTATCTGGTCGCGAGCATGGTGCCGGCGGTCGCACGCGCCTTGCCCCGACCCGGCGCCTGGATGGACAGCCTGAAGAAGTTCATGGCGTTTCCCATGTTCGCCACGGTCGCCTGGCTGGTCTGGGTGCTGGGACAACAAAGTGGCATCGACGGCGCCGGTGCCTTGCTGGCACTGCTGGTCGCCGTGGCCTTCGTGGCATGGACGCTCACGCTGGCAGGCCGCGGCCGGGTCTTGGCCGGGAGCGTCGCGCTCGCGGTCCTGCTGGGCCTGGCCTGGGGAGTCGGGCCTTATGTGACCGAGCCGGCTGCCGTCGCACGCCAGGGCGATGACGGGCCCTGGCAGGCCTGGGCGCCGGGACGGGTCGACCAGATCGTGGCCTCGGGCCGCCCGGTGTTCGTCGATTTCACCGCCGCCTGGTGCGTCACCTGCCAATACAACAAGAAAACCACGCTCAGCGACCCGGCGGTGCTGGCCGATATCGCAGCCAAGCAGGTGGTGCTGCTGCGCGCCGACTGGACCCGGCGCGATCCGGCCATCACGGCGGCGCTGCAGCAACTTGGCCGTAACGGCGTGCCGGTCTATGTGTTGTACCAGGCTGGCCGCGCGCCGGTGCTGATGTCGGAGATCCTGAGCGTGTCGGACATGCGCGCCGCTCTGTCGCGTTTGTGATGTGCCGGTTGCCTTCTTGTCCTTGTTGAAACCTTTTTTTACAGGAGATTGCCCATGTTGCGCCGCACCCTGATCAGTTCTGCCGCCCTGGCCGGCCTCGGCTGGACCGGTACCAGTTTCGCTGCCCCGTCGGTGGGCCAGAAGGCACCCGAGTTCAGCCTGCCAGACACTACCGGCAAACCGGTCAGCCTGTCCGCATTCCGGGGCAAGCATGTGGTGCTGGAATGGGTCAATCCCGGTTGCCCCTATGTGCGCAAGCACTATGGCAGCGCCAACATGCAGGGCACCCAGAAAGAAGCCGCAGCCGCTGGCGCCGTCTGGCTGGCGATCAACTCGACCGAAGAGGCCAGCGCCGACTACCTGGTGCCCGAACAGCTGGCGCGCTGGATGCAGACCCAGCAGGCCGCGGCCACCCATACGCTGATGGATGTGGAGGGTACGGCCGGCAAGGCCTACGGCGCGCGTACCACGCCGCACATGTACATCATCAATCCCCAGGGCCTGCTGGTCTATGCCGGTGGCATCGACAGCATCCCGTCTTCGCGCGTCGACGACATCAAGACAGCGGTCAACTATGTCAAGCAAGGCATTCGACAGGCCACGGCCGGGCAAGCGATCAGCGCCGCAACAACGCGGCCCTACGGATGCTCGATCAAATACAAACCCTGAGCAGCAGGGTAGAACCCGCGCTGCTGGCGGCATCCCAGCCGGAGCCACCGAGCATCGTCTGAGTAGCCGGGCAGCCCGGCCTGCCCAGTCGGGCTGGCCACTCGTGCTGCCACAATACAGGCATGACTGAACATCCAGCCAGCAGCCCGTATGCGGCGCTGCAAAACGACACGTTCCTGCGCGCCTGTCTGCGCCAGGCCACCGACCATACGCCGGTCTGGTTGATGCGCCAGGCCGGGCGTTACCTGCCCGAATATCGCGCGACCCGTGCCAAGGCCGGCAGCTTCATGGGGCTGGCCACCAATACCGACTACGCCACCGAGGTCACGCTGCAGCCGCTGGAGCGTTACCCGCTGGACGCAGCGATCCTGTTCAGCGATATCCTGACCATACCCGATGCCATGGGACTGGGACTGAGTTTCGCCATCGGCGAAGGGCCCCGGTTTGCCCATCCGGTACGCGACGAAGCCGCCATACAGCAGTTGCGTGTGCCGGACATGGGCAAGCTGCGTTACGTGTTCGATGCGGTCACTTCGATCCGCAAGGCTTTGCAGGGCCGGGTGCCGTTGATCGGCTTCTCCGGCAGCCCGTGGACCCTGGCGTGCTACATGGTCGAAGGCGCGGGCTCGGACGATTACCGGTTGGTCAAGACCCTGATGTACGCGCGTCCCGACCTGATGCACCAGATGCTGACAGTGAATGCCGAAGCGGTGGCGGCGTATCTGAACGCGCAGATCGAGGCTGGCGCGCAGGCGGTGATGATCTTTGACAGTTGGGGCGGTGTGCTGGCCGACGGCGCCTTCCAGCAATTCAGCCTGGCCTATACCGCGCGGGTGCTGGCACAACTGAAGCGACAGCACGGCGGTGCCGTGATCCCGCGCATCGTCTTCACCAAAGGCGGCGGCCTGTGGCTGCCCGAGATGGGACGACTCGATTGCGACGTGCTGGGGCTGGACTGGACAGTCAACCTGGGGCAGGCGCGCGCACAGGTTGGCGGGGAAGTCGGCGGCCCGGGCAAGGCCTTGCAAGGCAATATCGATCCGAACGCATTGTTCGCCCGACCCGAGCAGATCCATGCCGAGGTGCAGCGGGTACTGGAGAGTTTCGGCGCGCCCCACAAGGCGGTCGCGGGCGACCCCGATCAGGTCGGTCCGACCCATGTCTTCAACCTCGGCCACGGCATCAGCCAGCACACTCCTCCTGAAAATGTAGCGGCGCTTGTCGATGCGGTGCATGTGCTGTCACGACAGTTGCGCGCAGCACACGCTGCCGCTCCCGCCTAACACATATAACGGCGCGGCAGGTTGGTGAACCCTGACTTATGCACAAAAATCGTGCTGCAGTGCGCAACGGCTGGCGCCGGCTATCGCGTCTCGCCACAAAACCCATAGCCCACGCAAGTCGTTGATTTTCAAAGAGTTTGCCGATTTGCTTTTTTGATGGGCAATCCAGTAAAAGCCTTTGTTTACAAGGCTTGCGCGCGAGCCGCGCAGGGATATCAACAAAGTTATCCACAGAAAACTGGGATGAGGTTTAAAGCTCTTAGATATCAAGCACTTAAGCCCAACTTCACAAGTTCACTTCAAGAAGACGCCCCAACCAACGCTTTGCCATGGCGCACCTGATTCCCGTTCTGGTCCAGACGCCGGCGCACAGCCAGATTGGCGGTGCATTGACCTACCAGAGTGAAGCCTCACTGCCTCCTGGAAGCTTGGTGCGCGTGCCATTGGGCCGGCGCGAAACGCTGGGTGTGGTGTGGGACGGTGCGCCGGAACGTGATCCGGCGCTGGACGCCTCCCGGCTGCGGCCGGTATCGGCCGCACTGGACGGACTGCCACCGCTGGCACCGAACTGGCGCCAGCTGGTTGCGTTCGCCGCCCGTTATTACCAGCGCGCGCCGGGAGAAGTCGCCCTGGCGGCGCTGCCGCCGCAATTGCGTGACCTGAGCCAGGCCCAGTTGCAGCGCAGGCTGCGTCGCCCACCGGTATCCCGAACCGCCACAGCGTCGGCGCCGGACGGTGGCGCGAGCGACACCAAGAGCGCGGCTGACGCCCAGGCACTGGCTCTCAGCCCCGAGCAACAGGCGGTGATGGAACAGTTGCGTCAGGGCAACGGCACCTTTCTGCTGTTCGGCGCCACCGGCAGCGGCAAGACCGAGGTCTACCTGCAATGCGTGCAGGAACTGCTGCAGCGCGAACCCAGCGCACAGGCACTGGTCATGGTGCCTGAAATCAACCTCACACCGCAATTGCAGCAGCGCTTCCTGGCCCGCTTCGCACCCGTATTCGGTGCCGACGCAGTGGTGTCGCTGCACAGCGGCATGACGAATCCGCAACGCCTGCGCAGCTGGTTGGCGGCCCATCTGGGCACGGCCCGTATCGTGCTGGGCACCCGGATGGCGGTGTTTGCATCCATGCCGACGCTGCGGCTGATCGTGGTCGACGAGGAACACGATCCGAGTTACAAGCAACAGGAGGGCGCGCGGTATTCCGCACGCGACCTGGCCATCTACCGCGGCCAGCTGGAGCACGCCAAGGTGATCCTGGGCTCGGCCACGCCGTCGCTGGAGAGCTGGCACCACAGCCGGCCTCGCGCCGAGGGCGGGCGTTACACCCGACTGCACATGCCCAGCCGGGTTGGCGACCAGTCGCGTCTGCCGCTGGTGCGGCGCGTCGACATGAACCACCAGCCGCGGCGAGCGGTGATTGCGCCGCCGCTGTTGGAGGCGATCCGCCAGCGTGTGGCCGCCGGCGAGCAAAGCCTGGTGTTCCTGAACCGGCGCGGTTATGCGCCAGTGCTGCAATGTGGCTCGTGCGACTGGAAAAGCGCCTGCCCTCATTGCAGCGCCTATCGGGTGTTCCACAAGATCGACCGCAGTCTGCGTTGCCACCACTGCGGCTTTGCGGAACCGGTGCCACGCGCCTGCCCGCAGTGCGGCAACCTGGACATCGCCCCGGTCGGCCGCGGCACCGAGCGGCTGCAGGAACACCTGGCCGAATTGCTCGCCGATCTGCGGCGGCCCGGCTCGCAGACGCCCGATGCGCCGCTGGGCAGCCCGGTGCTTGTGGCGCGCATCGACGCCGACAGCACCCGGCGGGCCGGCAGTTTGCAGTCCCAGCTGGCCCAGGTGCATTCAGGCGAGGTCGATGTGCTGGTGGGCACCCAGATGGTTGCCAAGGGGCACGACTTTCGGCGCATCACGCTCGTGGCAGCCATCAACGCCGACAACGCCTTGTTCTCGAGCGATTTCCGCGCGCCCGAGCGGCTGTTCAGCCTGCTGATGCAGGCCGCCGGCCGCGCCGGCCGCGATGCGGCAATCAGCGGCCACAGCGAGATGTGGATCCAGACCTTCCAGCCCAGGCATCCGCTGTTCGAGGCGCTCAAGCGCCACGACTACCCGGCCTTCGCCGAGCGACAGCTGCTGGACCGGGCCGGCGCCGGCCTGCCGCCGTTTTCGTTCCAGGCCCTGCTGCGGGCCGAGGCGCGCACCCAGGAGGCGGCACAGGCTTTCCTGGACGCGGCCAGCACGGCGGCGCAACGGCAACTGGCTGATCTCCCCGGCTTCGACCAGATCACGCTGTATCCAGCGGTACCGATGGCAGTGCAACGCGTGGCCAACGTCGAACGCACGCAAATGCTCGTGGAAAGCCCATCGCGCAAGGCACTTCAGACCTTTCTGACCGCCTGGCACGGCCTGCTGCACACGGTGCGCCAGGGCGAGGCCGGGCGCGGCCTGCTGCGCTGGGCCGTGGACGTGGATCCGCTGGCGATCTGAGCTGCATCCGGCTCGGCGGCGCCGATCGGACGCGCGGCTGGCACCAGTACCGACACTGGCGCTGTCAGATTGGCAGCGGCGCACCGCCGTGTTCGGCGACGAAGCGGTCGAACTGCGCAATCGGCAACGGCCGGCTGATCAGGTAACCCTGGCAGAGGTCGCAGCCATGTGCGGCCAGGAAATCGCGCTGACCCTGCAGCTCGACACCTTCAGCAATCACCGCCAGTCCCAGGCTTTGCCCCAGGGCGATGACGGTACGGGCGATCGCCGCGTCGTTGGCGTCGGTCAGTACCTCGCGCACGAAGGACTGGTCGATCTTGAGCTGGTCCAGCGGCAGGCGACGCAGGTAACTGAGCGACGAATACCCGGTACCGAAATCGTCCAGGGAAAACCCCACGCCCAGGTCCCGGATCTCGCGCATCTTGGCGATGATGGAATCCTGGTCGGATGCAAACATGCTCTCGGTGATCTCGAGCTTGAGCCGGGAGGCGACGACACGATGGTGCGCGAGTGCGTGGCGGACCTTGTCGACGAAATCGGCTTGTCGGAACTGGTGCACACTGACATTGATTGCCAGTGTCAACCCCGCGGTCTGCGGCTGCAAGGCCCACAGCGCGAGCTGGGCACTGGCCCGTTGCAGCACCCATTCACCAAGATCGACGATCAGACCGGACTGTTCGGCCACCGGAATGAACTCGCCTGGCGACACCGGGCCCCGTTCGGGATGGGTCCAGCGCAGCAAGGCCTCGGCACCCACGACCTGGTCACCGGGACCGACCTGGGGCTGGTAATGCAGCTCTAGCGCATTGCGCAGCAGGCTCTGGCGCAGGTCGACCTCCAGTGCGGCACGGGCTTCGACGGCGGCCTGCATCGCAGGGTCGAAAAACCGCACCGTGTTGCGCCCCGCTGCCTTGGCCTGGTACATCGCGACGTCGGATCGCTTGAGCACCTCCTCGATCGTTGTCGTTTCGATCCCGAACAACGATACGCCGATGCTGGTGCCGCTGCGGTGTTCGCGCCCGGAGATCTCGTAGGGCGCTTCCAGCTGCGCCAGCACTTTCTCCGCAACCTTGCGCGCATTGGCGACCGCGTCCGAATTGCTGGCACCGGCATCGTCGATCAGCACCACGAACTCGTCGCCACCCAGGCGCGCCACCGTGTCGACATCGCGTACGCAGGCACGCATGCGCAGCGCGACCTGCTGGAGCAGCAGGTCGCCCTTGTCGTGCCCCCAGGTGTCGTTGATCAACTTGAAATTGTCCAGATCGATCAGCAGCAAGGCGCCGACCCGTCGGCTGCGCTCGGCCACGCTCAGCGCATGTTCGAGCCGATCCTGCAACAAGCGGCGATTGGGAAGGTCGGTCAGGGGGTCGTAGAAGGCCAGGCGGCGGATTGCGCTCTTGGCGGTCTTGCGCCCGGTGATGTCGCGCGCCATGACGATGAAACGCGGTACATCGGCGGCGTCGACCTGCTTGCGCGCGACCGATAGCTCGTACCAGCGCGTTTGCTGCGCGAGCTCCAGCGAATACTGCTCACCTTGCGAAAAGCCGTCGATCTGGGCGATGCGCAAGGCCTCCATCGTGACCTCGGCCGCCTCTCGCGACAACACGTCGAAGACGGTGCGTCCGGCAAAGTCCTCGGCCGCGGCCGGCAACAGGCTGTCTGCCGGTGCGTAACAGCTGTGATAACGGCCCTGCAGGTCGATCTCGAAGATCGGATCGCGAATTGCCTCGACGGTCGAGCGCAGCTGATTCTGGGTCGCCAGCATTTCTGCCGTACGTTCGCGCATCAAGGCTTCGAGACCGGCCTTGTAGCGCCGCTGTTCGACCAGCAACTGGGCCAGGTAGGCCATCAGCAAGCTGGCCAGCACCATCGCGGCGGCGGATGGGGCAAGGCCCTGGCCCCGGCCCCATCCGCCGCTCGGCGCGAGATCGAGGTTCCAGGCGCCGTTGGGCACCTCCAGGCTCTGGCGCACTGGTTCAACCAGAGGGTTGGTATCGGAGGCAGCGATAACCTGGCGTTCGCCGCTGTCCGGCACCAGGCGCCACAGGCGATAGGCGTATCCGCGCGCGCGCAGATCGGGCAACGCGGCGCTGCCCAGCAGATCCGGCAGCCGGATGGCAACATTCGAAAAGCCCCAGAACCGACGCTGGCCATCGGCTTCGGGCAGGAAGATCGGCAGGCGGCTGACCACTCCCAAACCGCCTTGCGCCAATTGCAGGGGACCGGCCAGCGTCAGGCGCCCGGTGTCCCGGGTGAATATCGCCTCGCGGCGCTGCTGCGGGTCGTTGAGCTGGTCGAAGCCGATCAGGTTCTCGTTACCCGCGACCGGCATCACATGCTGAATCACACCATCGGGGGACAACGACAACGCGAGCACACGAGAGCCGCCACCGAGCAGTTGCAGCGCTGCTGCCTCGAAGTTGACGATCTGGCCATTGCCCTGGTGCACCAGCGCGGCCAGAGCATGGTTGCTCGCCAGCAAACGCTCGACGCTGCGCTGCAACACCTGGGCCCGTTCGCGAGCGATCTGCGCCACTTCCTCGCGCTGCTGGCGCTGCTTCTGCTCCTGGTAGCGGACCAACAGGCCTGTTCCCAGCGCCAGCAGCAGCACGAACACCAGCGCTGCAATCGCCCAGGACGGCCAAGCGCCAGCGCGCAATCGGCCCCGCTTGTCGACGATGGATCGCATGGCCGGCCTCAGCTCCGGTCCACCAGCAAGGCCACAGCTGCAGAAAACGTCAGGAACGCAGCGGTGGTGGAGACCAGGATGATGCGGGCGATCCGCCCGGTGTTGGCGCCGAAACGTTCGGCCAGCAGCGAGACGTTGCTGGCGCTGGGCAGCGCCGCCACCAGCACGATCACGGTCAAAGCGAACCGGTCGATGGCCACGCCAAGCTGGATCGCACCGATGCCCACCAGCAGCACCAGCACCGGATGCAGCACCAGCTTGATCAGCGCCACCGGCAGGTAGTCGCGCAGCGGCAGCGGATGGGCGCCTTCGGCCGGCTGGATCATCTGCGAGCGCGCCAGCACCGCACCGATGGTGAACAAGGCCACCGGCGAGGCCGCATCGGCCAGCAGGCCGACGGTCTGGTCGACCGGCGCCGGCAATTCGAGCTGGATCCAGGATGCCAGGGCTCCGAGCAGGATCGCCCAGGGCATGGGATTGACCATGACACCGCGCAACGCGTTGCGTGCGGCCACCGACACTCCGTGCATACCGGCGTCATCGAGCCGGGACAAGGCCACGCACAACGACGATGTCACCAGCAGGTCGACGACGATGGTCGCGATCGCCGGACCGGCGGCCGGGGCCCCAAGCAAGGCCACCAGCAACGGCACGCCCATGAAGCCGGTATTGGGGAATGCCGCCACCAGGGCGCCGAATGCCGCATCGTTCCAACCGATGCGCCGGTTCATGCTGACCGCCACGACAAAACCGACCAGCACCAGCGCGCACAGCAGGTAGGTGAAGAACACGGCCGGATCGAGCAATTGCGCCACCGGCGTGGTCGAGCCGAACCGATACAACATGCAGGGCAAGGCGAAATACAGCACAAAACTGTTGAGCCCGGGGATCGCGTCCAGCCGCAGCAGGCCCTGCCGCGCGGCCAGATACCCCGCCAGCACCAGCGCGAAAAACGGAAAAGTGACCAACAGAACTTGCAGCACGGCAGGATTGTCGCCCACGGCAAGCTGCCATCGTCGGTCGGTATGATCGGCTTGTACCCCGCTTTTCCCGTGTCTGCCAGTCCCGCATGTCTGCCGCGCCCCGCCCTCCCACCGGTCTGAACCTCGCCCAACAGGAAGCCGTCAACTACCTCCATGGCCCGTGCCTGGTGCTGGCGGGTGCCGGTTCGGGCAAGACGCGGGTCATCACGCACAAGATCGCACGGCTGATCCAGACCGGGCTGGAGCCCAAACGCATTGCGGCCATCACCTTCACCAACAAGGCGGCGGCCGAAATGCGCGATCGCGCCAAGGCGCTGATCGGCCGGGCCGCTGGCGACGTCGTGGTGTGCACCTTTCACGCGCTGGGCGTGCGCATGATGCGACAGGACGGAGCGGTGCTGGGCCTCAAGCCCCAGTTCTCGATCCTGGATACCGACGACGTGACCAGCATCCTGAAAGACTGCGGCGGCAGCACCGACGCCGCCACGGCCCGGCAATGGCAGTGGGCGATCAGCCGCTGGAAGAACATGGGGCTGAACGCGGCCCAGGCCGATGCCCAGGCGGCGGACGACAACGAACGCATCACCGCACGCATCATGGCGCGCTACGAGGAGCGCCTCGCCGCCTACCAGAGCGTGGACTTTGACGACCTGATCTCGCTGCCGCTCAAGCTACTGCAGGAACATGAAACGGTGCGCCGGAAATGGCAGACTGCGCTCGGGCATATCCTGGTCGACGAATACCAGGACACGAATGCCACCCAGTACAGCTTGCTCAAGCTGCTGGTGGGAGGCGCCCGACGCGACCCGGCGCGGTTCACCGCGGTCGGCGATGACGACCAGTCGATCTACGGCTGGCGCGGCGCCACACTGGACAACCTGCGCCAATTGCCGGTGGATTTCCCGAACCTCAAGGTCGTCAAGCTGGAGCAGAACTACCGCTCGACGTCGGCCATCCTGCGCGCGGCGAACAATGTGATCGGACCCAATCCCAAGCTGTTCCCGAAAAACCTGTGGAGCGACCTGGGCGAAGGCGAGCCGGTTCGGATCATCGACGCCGACCATGAAGAACACGAGGCCGAACGCGCGGTGGCGCGCATTCAGAGTCTGCGCGCTGGTACCACGACAACCGCCACTGGCCAACCGCAGAGCCTGGAGCTGCGCGATTTTGCCGTGCTGTACCGCGCCAATTACCAGGCCCGGGTGTTCGAGCAGGCCTTGCGCAAGGCGCAGATCCCGTACAAGGTCTCGGGCGGCCAAAGTTTCTTCGATCGGGCCGAGATCCGGGACCTGTGCGCCTGGTTCCGGATCTGGGTCAACAACAACGACGATCCCGCCTTTTTGCGCGCAGTGACCACCCCCAAACGCGGCATCGGTCACCAGACGCTGGGCCAGCTCGGCGTGTTCGCGTCGCAATACAAGGTCAGCCTGTTCGAGGCACTGTTCCGCTCCAGCCTGGGCAGCGTGTTGCCCGCGCGGGCGGTCGGCAGCCTGCACGAGTTCGGCCGTTGCGTGAACGACCTGCAATACCGCGCCCGCCGCACCAACGGAGCCGAGGCGGCGCGGGCCTTCCTGACCGACTGGCTGACCGAGATCGGTTACGAAAGACATTTGCACGATGGCGAGGACAGCGAAAAACTGGCGGCCGCGCGCTGGACCAATGTGCTCGACTTCTGCGACTGGATGGCCGCGCGTTGTGGAGGCCAGATCGACGATGCGGCTGGCGTCACGACTGCGGCCGAAACCAAGAGCCTGCTCGAGGTGGCGCAGACGATATCGCTGTTATCAACCATCAGCGAACGCCAGAGCGACCAGAATGTGGTCACCTTGTCCACGCTGCACGCGGCCAAGGGCCTGGAGTGGCCGCATGTGATGCTGGTGGGCGTGACCGAAGGCCTGCTGCCGTTCAAGCTCGGCGACGACGACAACCCCACCGGCAAGGCGGACGGGCCGATGAGCGAGGGGCTGCTGCAACGCCTGCAGGAAGAACGCCGGCTGATGTACGTGGGCATCACCCGGGCCCAGAGCAGCCTGGCAGTGAGCTGGACCCGCAAGCGCAAGAAGGGGCGCGAGATGGTCGCCGCGCGGCCGAGCCGCTTCATCGCCGAGATGGCGCTGGACGCCAGAACTGCCCGGGAAGATCCGCGCGCCAAACTCAAGGCCTTGAGGGCCGAGTTCGCGAAGAAGGCGCAGGACGCCGCCGCGCTGCAGAGCGAAAGCCCGGCGCGCTGAATACCGGCCAGCAGATGCCACCGCGCGTCGCTGCCCGCGCGGTTGACTTGACCCTTCTCCCGACAGGACTATGATGGCCCCAGGTCGGTGGTGCCTGATGGCCCATGGACCTGCGTTGCGTTTCTGTCCCTGACCAACCTGCATAAAGGAAACACCCATGAAACCCGTAACCGTGAAAATGTTGTGCCGCTTTCTGATCCCGGCCATGGTGGCGCTGTCGTTCCAGACCGCGAACGCCGGCATCATTGCGACGGACCAGGCAGCTGCCGTGGCAACCGCCCAGGCCGACAGAACGCTGGTACTGGCCGCTCTGGAGCGCAGCGACATCCGCGATCAGTTGCAGGCCCAGGGTGTGGACCCCGTGGACGCACGGGCGCGGGTAGCCGCGATGAGCGACCAGGAAGTCCGTACGCTGGCGGGCACCATCGGAACCGCACCTGCCGGTGCCGATGCCACGTTCCTGGCACTGGTTGCCGCCGGCGTCCTGGTCTGGTACGTTTTCTACCGCAGGTAAGCCGACACCGCGGCGCCCGAAATCCCGCTGCGCATCCGATGTGCCTTGCAACCTCGCATGCGCGGCGGCACCCCTGAGATGAGAACCAATCCGACCGGCGTCGGCCGGCGATGGCTGCTGTGGCTGGCGCTGGCACTGTCTGTGACGGGCTGCGCCCAGTTTGTGCCCCAGACGATCGCGTTGCGCAGCGATTGGCCCACCGACGTACCGCGCTCGATCGAGCTGCGGGACGTCCCTTTTTTCCCCCAGACCGCCTACCAGTGCGGGCCGGCGGCCTTGGCGATCACGATGAATGCGGCCGGTGCACAGGTGCTGCCCGACGACCTCGTCGCACAGGTCTATCTTCCGGCACGCCAAGGCAGCCTGCAGCTGGAGATGCTGGCAGCGCCGCGCCGCCACGGTCTTGTCGGCTGGCAGATTCCCCCTGAATACAGCGCGCTGCTGCGCGAACTGGCGGCGGGCCATCCGGTGCTGGTGCTGCAGGACCTCGGCATCGGGCCTTTGCGCCAGTGGCACTATGCCGTCGTCGTCGGTTTCGACTACGCGGCGGGCGATGTGCTCCTGCGTTCGGGAGAGAACCAGCGCCAGGTCATGCCATTCACGGTATTCGAGCTCACCTGGCGCCGCAGCAACTACTGGGCCATGGTAGTCACGCCCCCCGGCGTGATACCGGCCAATGCCGCGCAGGACAGCTACCTGCCTGCCTTGCTCGCGTTCGATCGCAACGCGACGCCACAGGCGGCACGCACCGCATGGCAGGCTTTCCTGTCCCGCTGGCCGGGTCATGCATTGGCGAGCGTGGCCCTGGGCAACCGCCTGTACGCCGAGCGCAACCTGGCCGGCGCCGAATCCGTGCTGCGCGCCGGGATCCAGGCCCATCCAGTATCAACCGAGATGCTCAACAACCTGGCGCAGGTACTGACGGAGCAAGGGCGTAACGACGAAGCGCTGGCGGTGATCGAACGCGCCGCGACGCAACCCGGGCCGTTTGCGGCCGAGGTCGCGACCACACGCGCCGGCATCCTGCGGCGCATGGCGCGCTGAGCCGGCCAACAATCGAACGCGGCACACGGTCCGATCTTCGGATCATGGGTTCGCGCGCTGTCAGCCGTCTTCGGATGGCGGGTCACGGCGGATCGCATTCGGAAAATACATCGCCGTCAGGCTGCGGCTGTGCACTGGCGAGAAGCCGTCGGCATAGGCCTGACCGGCCAGCGTCGCATACCGGCGCCAGGCGCGCACCCAGTGCAGCTGGTCACACACCTCTAGCAGGCCGATGGTCTCGCGGTCTCCGATCAGCACACCGTGCACGCGCAGACCCAGCGACTTCTTGCCGCGGCGCAGCGACGCCAGAGTGGCAGGCGTGACGCCGAACTCGCCGTCGCTGACGATCAGGATGTCGGCCAAGGCAAGCTCTCCTTGCTGCACCAGGGCGATCGCGCGCTCCAGCGGGGTCTGCACATCGGTGCCACCATCGAAACTCTGGTCCATCACGGCCAGCAGGTGGTCCAGGCCCGCTGGTGTCAACGCCAGTTCCCGCTCCAGCAACTCGCCGGCGCCGCCGAACGCGAGCAGTCGGCAGGCGCGGCCGCTAGCATGCGCGCCGCGCAGCGCCTGCAGTACACAGGCCTTGGCCACGTTCTCCGGCGCGCCGCGCATGGAGCCCGAGGTGTCCAGGCAGACCAGCAGCGGGCCCCGACCCAGCGGCGTGTCGCGCGCCGTGGCCGGAGCGCGAGCGGCCGCGTCGGGCCGCAATTGCCACTGGTCCAACACCGCCGCGTCTTCATAGGTCAGCAACTGCTGCTCGGCAAACCGGGCGCGCCACAGGCGGCGCAGCACCGGATGGCGGACCATCGCGGCCTCGCTGGCCAGCATGCGCGAGAGCTGGCCGGAGCGCTTGATGCCACGCAACTCGCTCGGCTGGTCCTGCAGTTCGGTCGTGATGGCGACAGCAACCGGCGGACGTGGCGCGTCCGCACGCGGACATGGATCCACTGCCAGTGGCAGGTCAGCGCATCGCCGCGCACGACCGACCGCATCGATGAAACGCGCCAGTTCGGGCAGCTTGTCGAGCAAGTGGCCGATCCGCAGCGCCTCGCGCCAGCCGCGGCTTTGCAAACGGCCCTGCAAGGTATCCCAGCGCAGATTGGGCAGGTCACCCAGGCTCTTGAACAACGCCAGCACCGGCTCCCAGTCCTGGCGCTGGGTTTGCCACTGGGCACGAAACATCCCCGCCATGCGCGCGATGGACGCTTGCCGCGACTCCGATGGCGGGCGGTCGATGAGGCGGTCCAGATGCCACAGCATCACGCCAAGCACCTGGCGCGCCATCGCGGCGTTGCCCTGCGTCAATCCGCACAGGTCCAGTTCGGCGATCACGGCGCGCAAGGCGCTGCAGGCAGCCGGATCGCCCCAATCGTGGCCGGGATCCGGCAGTTGCCCCGCCAGCAAGGCCTGCTCCCAGAACGGCAGATCCCGCAGGCGCCGGGTCGTGGTTCCACTGCTGCACACCAGTGCGGGCTGCCACAGGGCCGGGGTCAGGCCCGCCAGATGGTGGAATGGCGCATGGTCCCGCGACGGATCCTGCGCCGCCGCAGCCCGCGCCGGCCAGTCCCGGGTCTCAGGCATGGTCGGGAGAGAAAACGGCGCCTGTCGTCATGGCGCCCATGCCAGCGGCTCCGGCGCGGTGTCCTGCGTCGCCGCGTCGACCGGCAGCTCGGCAAATCGTTGCTCCAGCTCCTGCAACGCGTCGTGCAGGGCACGGGCCCGTGCCTGGTTGGCTTCGTGCACCGCGACGACACGCGCCAGCACGCTGTTTGGCAACCACAGGTGCTGGTGCGCGCCAGCCAGTGCCAACCGGGTCGTGTGTTGCACCTGCTGAAGGGTTGCGGCCGAACGTTGCCGTATCTCGGCCACCTGCGCCACACGGGCATCGACATGGCGTTGGCTGTAACGCCGGCGCGCCCGGTCCGAGACGATGCGCAGCACCGTGTCGTCATGGGCGGCTGTTTCGCTCGAGATCGCACGCGCCAGCGCCAATTTGCCGGCGCCGTCATTGTCGTGCGCACCGCCGGGCTGGGCCGAAGTCTCGATTTCCAGCTGTTTCTCGAAAGCCTTGGCCGCACGCTCCAGCCACTGCAGGTCCAGCGGCAGCGCATGGCCCACGGTCTCGTCGCACCAAGGCACCAGCGCCTGCACCTGCTCCGGTCGCGCGCCCAGCGCATACGGCAGCAGCCACAGGTCCCAGCGATCGACCCGCGTCGCGCCGCGGCTGGCGGCCTGCACCTGCAGCAGCGCAACGAGTTTTCGCCAGCGCCGGTCGGACACGGTCACCGATTGCTGCGCGCACCAGCTGCGCGCCTGCACCAGCAGCGCGGTGATGGCTTCGGGCAACTGCACCTGCCGCGCACGTTGGCGCAGCGGCCCGAGGTCGCCCGCACGCAGCCGCGCCCGGCAGCTGTCTGCCGCGTCCCCCGGCAAGGCCAGCAGCGCAGCGAAACTGGCATCACCCACCGGCAGCACCGGCACCCGCAACAGAAAACGATCGTGAAAGGCCTGCAGCGACTCGTCTTCGGGCACTTCGTTCGTGGCGCCCACCACCGAGACCAGCGGCACCCGCACCCGGCCGGCACCGTTGTCGAACTCGCGTTCGTTGAGCAAGGTCAGCAGCGCATTGAGGATGGCCGAATTGGCCTTGAACACTTCGTCCAGGAAAGCCACCTGGGCCGTCGGCAGGAAGCCGTCGGTCAGGCGTTCATAGCGATCCTGCTCCAGCGCCGTCAGCGACAGCGGACCGAACAACTCCTCGGGCACCGAAAACCGAGTCAGCAGCCGCTCGAAATACGGCGCATCGACAAAGGCCGCATGCAGCCGCCGCGCCAGTGCGCTCTTGGCCGTGCCCGGCGGCCCGATCAGCAGCACGTGTTCGCCGGCCAGCGCCGCCAGCAGCAGCAGGCGAACGGGACCGTCGCGCTCGAGCAGGTTGCGGTCCAGATCGGCAAGCGTGTCACGCAGCATCAACTCATCCATACACCCATTGTGGGGCGAAACCCGGACCGCCTGCCCGCCCCCCGGCCACGCGCCCTCGCCGCGGCACTAACGCCGAGCAAGCCCGGCTATCATGCGGCCAACCCATACGGCCAACGGCCGCAGCGGAGCGTCGACGCATGACTCGAATCCTGAAACGAACAGCCTGGGCCCTGCTGGTGCTGGTGTTGCTGGCAGCGGCCAGCCTGGCCTGGTATTTCCACGGCAAGCAGCCGCAGCGCAGCGGCGCCCTCGACCTGGCCGGACTGCAGGGGCCGGTCACCGTGCGCTATGACGAACGTGGCGTGCCGCATATCCAGGCCGGCAACGAGTCCGATCTGTACCGCGCGCTCGGCTTCGTGCATGCACAGGACCGGCTGTTCCAGATGGAGATCGCGCGGCGCCTGGCGCGCGGCGAGCTGGCCGAGATCCTGGGACCGAAGCTGGTCGACACCGACCGCCTGTTCCGTACGCTGGGCATCCGCGCCCATGCCGACGCCTATGTCGAACGGCTCGACAAGCATGCGCCGGCCTACCGGGCGGTGATCGCCTACCTCGACGGCGTCAACCAGTACCAGGCCAGCCATCCGCCCCCGATCGAATTCGACGTGCTGGGTATTCCCAAGCGCCCTTTCACGCCGCAGGACACGATGTCGGTGGCAGGCTACCTGGCATTCAGCTTCGCTTCGGCGTTCAAGACCGAGCCGGTGATGACCCATATCCGCGACAAGCTCGGTGCCGACTACCTGACCGTGTTCGACTTGAAGGGGTACCCCCGAGGCGTCGACACGCCAGGCAAGGGCGCGGTCACGGGCCTGACGGATGCTGACTGGCGCGGCCTGGACCGCTTCACGGCGCAGGTCCGGCAGGTGCTGGATGCGGCTGTCGTGCCGCCATTCGAGGGCAGCAACGCCTGGGCCATCGCCGGCAGCCGCACGGCCAGCGGCAAACCGATGCTCGCGGGTGATCCGCATATCGGTTTTTCGGCACCGGCGGTCTGGTACGAAGCCCACCTGCAGACCCCCGGCATGGAGCTGTACGGGCATTTCCAGGTGCTCAACCCGATGGCCCTGCTGGGCCACAACCAGCGCTTCGGCTGGAGCATGACGATGTTCCAGAACGACGACATCGACCTGGTGGTGGAGAAGGTCAACCCGGACAATGCCAACCAGGTCTGGCAGCAGGGGCGCTGGGTCGACCTGCAGCGGCGCAACGAAACCATCGCCGTCAAGGGCGCGGCCAGCGTGACGCTGGCGCTGCGCCGCTCGCCGCATGGCCCCATCATCACCGACGCCTATCCGGACAACTACGGCCAGACGCCGGTGGCCATGTGGTGGGCCTTCCTGGAGACCGAGAACCCGATCCTGGATGCCTTTTACGCGCTGAACCGCGCCGACACGCTGGGCAAGGCGCGTCAGGCGGCCAGCCAGATCCACGCACCGGGCCTGAATGTGGTGTGGGCGAATGCCGAGGGGGACATCGGCTGGTGGGCGGCGGCGAAACTGCCACTGCGGCCCCAGGGCGTGAACCCGACCTTCCTGCTCGATGCAGGTAAGGGCGAGGCCGACAAACCCGGATTCCATCCGTTTGCCGACAACCCGCAGGAGGAAAACCCCGCCCGTGGCTACCTGGTGTCGGCCAACCACCAGCCCACGGTGGCCAGCGGCATCGAGGTACCCGGCTATTACCAGCCACCGGACCGGGTGCAGCGGCTGGTCGCCCTGCTGCGTGACGACAGCCGCAAGGCCGATGTCGCCCGCAGCCAGGCGATACAGCTGGACGTGCGCAACGGCTACGGCAGGCGGGTACTGACGCCACTGCTGCCGGTGCTGCGCGGTTTCATCACCGACCCGGTCGAAACCCGGCTGCTCGACCAGCTGAGCGCCTGGGACGGTGGCTACCGCGTCGACAAGATCGAGCCCAGCGTGTTCGTGCAGTTGTTGTACGAGATCGCCCATGCCGCGATGCACGACGAACTCGGGGCGGTGCAGTTCAAGAACCTGCTGGGCAGCCGCTCACTGGATTTCGCCTTGCCGCTGCTCGTGGCCGACGCCGGCTCGCCGTGGTGGGACGACAAGGCCACGATGGACAAGGTCGAGACCCGCGCCGATACGTTGCACAAGGCCTGGCGCGCGGCCATGGCCCATCTGCGCACGGCACTGGGCAAGGACACGACGCAGTGGGCCTGGGGCCGCGCGCACACGTTGACGCACAACCATCCGCTGGGGCAGCAAAAGCCGCTGGACAAGCTCTTCAGCGTCGGGCCGTTTCCAGCCCCGGGCGGGCGCGAACTGCCCAATGCGTTGGGCACGTCCATCGGCCCGGCGCCGTGGGCGGTCACCTACGGCCCGTCGACGCGGCGCGTGATCGATTTCGCCGACGCCAGCCAGGCCCTGGGCATCAACCCGGTCGGGCAAAGCGGGGTGTTGTTCGACCGCCATTACCGCGATCAGGCCGAAACCTATATCCGGGGCGGTTACGTACGCCAGTGGCTGGCCGAGGCGGACGTGGTGGCCAACACCCGCAGCGTGCTGACGCTGGTTCCCACCGGGACACCGGCGTCGCCGTGACACGCAGCCCGGCAGCCGCGTTGCAACCGTCGTCGGGCAGCCGACTGAGAATCGGGAACGGCGCGCGTGCGTGCGGCCGCCCACTGTGCCGATGTCAGATGCGGCTGGCAGCGCCTGGTCCTGTCTGACACGCTGGCCGGCCTGGAAACCGACTTCGATCACCTCTCCGACCGCAGCCGGGAAAATCGTCACCGACCGGGCCGCCAGGCCGGAGCCCAGCACGTCGAGCCGAGCGGTATCTGCCACGGCGACGCTGGTGGCCAGCACCACCGGCACCACCGGCACCGGCGGCACCGGCACCGGCGCGCTGCGCACCACCTCGTCCTTGGCTGCCAGGGCGGCGCGCGGCTGCGAAAGCGCCATTCAGCCGGGCAGCAGGCCCGTGCTCAACGCAGGACCAGCACCGGGATATCCGAGTGAGTCAGCACATGCTGGGTTTCGCTGCCCAGCAGCACACGCGCCACGCCCCTGCGACCATGTGAAGCCATCACGATCAGATCGCAGTCCTGCTTCTTGGCGACCTCAATCACGGTGTCAGCGATGAAGTTGGACTTTTCGGTCATCGCAAGCGTCTTCACACCGGCAGCCTGCGCCGCAACCTTGACCCCATCGACGATCGACCGCGATACGGCCGCCCGGCTTTCTTCCTGCTCTGCCTTTTCAGTCGCGTCATGGCTGATCTGACCGTCCCAGTGATTGTCGATCTGCAGATGCGTGACCTTCAACGCGACCAGTTCGCAGCCGTGCACCTTGGCCAGCGCGATCGCATGATCAACCGCTTTGCCGGACAACTCGGAACCGTCGGTGGCCACCAATATGCGCTTGTACATGTCATCCTCCTTCGTTGAAGAAATCGCGATGGTGCAACCCCATGCGGCGCCGCCCGACGCCGTCACCGACGGCGCGTGCGCAGGCGCAACCGGCCCACCAACGCCCGACCCTACCACGAGAACTCGACAACACGAACCGCGGCGCAGAACCGTGTCAGTTGCCAGCGTCGATCGCCATCACGCTGGTGCCCTTGCCACCATGCCCGGCCGCAATCAGCTGGTCCATACGGGCGGCGACACCCGGCAGGCTTGCCATGGGCTTGTCCCCCACCGTCTGCAGCATCAGACCCACGTCCTTGCGCGCCATCGACAGTTCGAACGTGGGCATGAAGTCGCGTTGCGCCATGGCGCCGCCGATACGCGCAGCCATCGCGTTGAGATCGAGCATGCCGATCAGTTTCACCGCGTCCGCTGCGTCCACGCTGGCGGCGCTGGCCATCGTGATCACATCGGCAACCGTGCCGCCCAGGCCGATGATGAGCGCATTGCCGAACAACTTGTGAACAGCGGCGAAATCACCACGCTCGCCGAGATACTCCAGACGGCCGGTCATGCGCGCGAGTTCGGCTTGCACCGGTTCGTACACGGTCTTCGGGCCGGACACCAGCATGGAGCCCTGCGCGTTACGCGCCGCCGGTGGGCCCATGAAGACCGGGCAATGCAGGTATTTCACGCCCTCGGCGTTGAGTCGCAACAGGCGTGCAGCGGTCGACTTCGGCAAGGTGGTGCTGTGGTCGATGATGACGGCATCGGCCGACAAGCCGGCACGGGCCTGTGCCAGTACGTCCTCGACCACCGCATCGTCCTTGAGCACGAGATGCACGCGCTGCGCGCCGCGCACCGCATCGCGCGGCGTTGCCGCCGCCGAGATGCCGAACGCCTCGAGCGCGTGCGCCTTGTCCGGCGATCGGTTCCACGCGGTGACGGTGTCACCACGCTTGGCAGCGGCTTCTGCGAATGCGGCGCCGAGCAGGCCGGTGCCGAGGTACGCGATATGGGTCATGGTGAAGGATCTCCGGGGGCGATGGGGGCGATGGGGGCGATGGGGGCGAGGCTCTGCCAACAGCCGGAGCCTGGCTGCGAACTCTGGGTCCCACCAACGACCATCCTCGACTGTAAGGGCTCGCGCCCAGCAGCGCATCCTGATAGGCAAACACACAGAAGCGTCGTGTCGAAAGGTTCGGGGTCGATGGCAGTCGCGGGCAAGGGCTGCCGACAAGTTCCCGGCCGTCGAACGCTGGCAGCAGCAATCGCAGTGCATTTATCATCGCCACACCAGCAACCCCGATGCTGCGACCGGTTGCATCCGGCTTGTCGATGTCGACCCGTGTAGTTGGTGGCCGTGCACGTGGCTTGCGCTTTCCGAACGCCCGATGGGCAAGCCCAAGGCAAACCGCGCACGTGGTGGTGCAGTGTCTGTCACACAGGAGTCGCGAATGAGCTCAATCAAATTCATGGCCGTTTTATGCCTCGCGCTGGCCAGCGCATCCACCATGGCCGCAGACGCCCGGGAGCGCGCGTTCCTCCGAAAGGGCATGGGTGAAGGGGAGGTGCTGTGGAAGATCGGCAAGCCGGACCATGAAGCCTTCAACCGCAACGTCCGGGGTGAACCCGAGGAGAAGACCTGGACCTACTTCCCTCACGTCCGAGATCCCCAGACCATGACGATCCTGCGCTTCCACTCGGGCCAGGTGACGGAAATCGATCGCCAGATTTCCAGGTGAACCCTGGCCCATCCGCATGGAAAAGCGATGGCGCACACAGCAGGTCCGCCGCTGGGTCCGGGTGTCGGCATGAATCACAGACGGATCACCGTCAGCAGCCGCATTCTTGCCAGCTCAACTGTCCTGCACCAACCCCTGTGCCAACCCCTCGAACACCACCCGTATTCGCCGTGATGTGCGCAGTTCGCGGTGCGTGACCAGCCAGATCGGGAAGCGCACCGGCGGCACGTCGTCGAGCACGCGGACGATGCCCTCGGTGTCGCGGGCGATCTCGTCCATCATCGCCCCGATGCCCATGCCCTGGCGCACCAGGGCCCAGTGTGCGACCGAGTGGTCGGCGTAGCAACTGAAGCTCGCCTCGCTCAAGGGCAGGCCGTGCTGTTGCAGGTAGGCCAGGAACTTGCCCGAGCGATCGGACCCCACGAACGGCAATAGGGCTGCGTCTTGGGCGCTGCGGGGGTGGCCATGGACCTTCACCCAGTCTAAGGACGCATAGAAGCTGGCCGTAGCCTGGCGAATCAACCGGGCGATCAGGTCAGGCTGCTCGGGCTTGACGTGGCGGATGGCGATGTCGGCCTCGCGCCGCAGCAGGTCGCTCAGTGCGTTGGATGAAATAACCTCGATCGCAATGCCCGGTTCCTGCTCCCGCAGTCGCCGTACCAGCGGGGGCAGGAGGTGGGCCGCCACCGCATCGCTGGCCGAAACCGAGACCACGCCTTCGATAGCCTGCGCGCGGCCGGTAGCCGCCAGGCCCAGGGCTTCGGCGGCCGCGCCCATGGCGCGGGCGTGTTCCAGCAGGTCCAGCCCGGTGGGAGTAATCGCCATGGTCTTGCCCACGCGCTCGAACAGGGTCACGCCCATGCGCTGCTCGATGGCGGCCACCTGGCGGCTCAGGGTGGGCTGAGTCAGGTCCAGCTTGCGGGCGGCCGCCGACAGCGAGCCGGTTTCTGCGGTTTCCAGAAACGCCCTCAGCTGGTTCCAGTCGAGTTTATCCATGCGAATTCGTATATGTTCACTGCAATTTAACGCAATTCACGGCGGTGCGGCGCATGGATAGCATTCAGGTGTTGCCCATTTCACGACTTGAGCCCTCACCACACATGCCGTCTCCCACCATCGCCCCACTCTACGACGCCTCAAACCTTTCCAAGGCGGGCGCGTCAGCCGTCCCCAAGGCCGTGTTCTGGGACCGTATTGCGCACAAGTACGCAACCGACCCGATCGCCGACGTGGCGGGCTACGAGGCCACTTTGCGGCGGGTTCAAGCCCTGCTGTGTGCCAAACACGACGTGCTGGAGATCGGCTGTGGCACCGGCACCACGGCACTGCGCCTGGCGCCCTCGACCCGTCGCCTGCTGGCCACCGACGTCTCGACCGGCATGATCGCCATCGCCCGTGAAAAACTGGCGGCACAGACAGTGCCGCAATTGAGCTTCGAAGTGGCCGATGCCGACACAGCGGTGTTCGGACCGGGCGCCTACGACGTCGCGCTGGCCTTCAACCTGCTGCATCTGGCGAGCGATCTCGACCAGACGCTGGAACTTGCGGCGCAGGCCTTGCGCCCGGGCGGCTTGTTGATCTCCAAGACGCCCTGCATCGCCGAGATGAATCCGCTCATTCAGTATCTCGCGCTGCCGCTGATGCGCGCCATCGGCAAGGCGCCCCACGTGTTGTGCTTCAACGAGCAAGGGCTGACGTCGGCCATCACCCGGCAGGGTCTGCAGATCGTGTCGGTCGAACGGCATGGCACCCGTGGCAAGGACATCCGGGTCTTCATCGTGGCCCGCAAGCCGGCCTGAGTTTCGTCGCGCAACACGCAGACCTGGGTCAAGGTCGCGGGACTTCACGTCAGAAAAAAACGCGCACGACGCAGATGCCGTAGCTGCGCCGTGCTGCTACGACGTTGTCTGGCAGAACCCGACGGCGGCCACTGGAGCTTCGAGACAGTGGAGTTCTCGCGCGTCCTGCTGCTGGTCCAGCACACCATTGTGCAAGCCACTGGGCGATGTCCTGCGCCCGTTGCTTGATGGCCTTGGGTGGATTTTCCTCGCGCGGGTTGTGCGGGTTGTGCGGGTCTTCGTCAAGCCGCTGATGCCGTAGCCGCAATGCCTGCAATAGATGGTCGGATGGTCGGAAGGCAGTAATTACAGGCCCTGGACGCCTGTCTGGTGCACACTTGCCAGCCGTACAGACCTGATTTCCTGGAGAACCCCCGCATGACCACCGCGACCCCTACCCTGCTGGTACTGGCCGACCCTTCCGAGCCACAGCTGCGCCTGCTCGAACCCTTTCGCGAACGGGTACGCATCGTCGTCGGGCCGACGCTGGAATCAGTGGCAGACACCGCACCCTCGGCCGACGCCATCCTGGTCTGGACCGCCAGCCGCGACCTGCTGCAACACGTGTTTGCGCTGGCGCCCCGGTTGCGCTGGGTGCATTCCCGCTCCGCCGGGCTCGACACGCTGCTGTTTCCCGCGCTGGTGGACAGCCCCGTGCCGCTGACCAACAGCAGCGGGGTCTACAGCCGGTCGCTGGGCGAGTTCGTTGCGGCGGGGGTGCTGTTCTTTGCCAAGGACCTG
>Ga0105047_10003922_pt1 | contig 26091 bp, 26 predicted proteins | sample MAT04_FD_78384 | JGI IMG/M metagenome (GOLD analysis project Ga0105047, IMG submission 78384) | Freshwater microbial communities from Lake Fryxell liftoff mats and glacier meltwater in Antarctica - MAT-04 (megahit assembly) | ecosystem: Environmental > Aquatic > Freshwater > Ice > Liftoff...
GTTGCTTGGCCAGGTACATCGCCACCTGGCGTGGCCGCGCCACAGCGCGAGAACGCCGGGCGGAGGCCATCTCGGTCAGGCGGATGTTGTAGTGCTCGGCCACCTTGCGCTGGATGTCGTCGATGGAGAGGCGCTTGTCATGCGCGCGCAGGATGTCGGAAAGGACCTCCGGCACCGTATCCAGCGTGATCGGTCGGCCGAAGAGCTTGGCATGGGCCACCAGCCGGTTCAGAGCGCCTTCGAGGTCCCGCACGTTGGACGCGATCTTTCGCGCCAGCAGTTCCTGCACGCGCGCCGGCACCTCGACGCCCGCGGTGTTCGCCTTGGCCTGCAGGATGGAGAGGCGCAGCTCGTACGTCGTCGCGTGCAGGTCGGCCACGATGCCGCCGGAGAGCCGGGTCCGCAGGCGGTCCTCGATGCCGGAAAGATCGTTCGGCGCCTTGTCGGCCGAGATGATGATCTGCTTGCCGGCATCGATCAGCGCATTGAAGGTGTGGAAGAATTCCTCCTGCGTGTTGTCCTTGCCGATCAGGAACTGCAGGTCGTCAACCATGAGCACATGCACCGAGCGGAGCTGGGTCTTGAACTCCATGGTGTTGTGACTGCGCAGCGCCGCGATGAAGCGGTACATGAACTTCTCGGCCGACATGTAGGCGACGGACAGCGAAGTGTCCTGCTCGCGCAGGGACCATGCGATGGCGTGCATCAGGTGCGTCTTGCCGAGGCCGACCCCGCCATAGAGGAACAACGGGTTGAAGCCGGCCTGGGCGGGCCGCTCGGCCACGCGGCGGGCGCAGGCATGCGCAAATTCGTTCGGCTTGCCGACGATGAAGGTGTCGAAGGTGAAGCGCGGGTCAAGCGGGACGAGCCAATCGTTCCGCACCGGCTCGGGCGGTGCCATCACGGGCACCGCGGGTGCGGGCGTCAGGCTCTCGGCCAGCGCTGCCACATCGGCCTCGGCCTCATTCTCGACGGGCGCGCGGGCAACTTTGGTCAGTGCCTCCACGCGCAGCTCGACCACGCGGATGCCCGGCATCTCGGCCTGGCACAGCAGGCGGAGGCGGTCGCCATAGTGATCGCGCACCCAATCACGGAGGAAGCGCGTGGGCAGGGTCACAAGGACAGCCTCGCCGTCCACGCCAGCCAACGTCATCTGGCGGAGCCAGTTCCGGTACTCGACGTCGCCAACGTCTTGCCTGAGACGAGAACGAACGCGCGCCCAGCTGGCGGCAGTTTTTCCGGCATTTGGCGGAGTGGTCGCGCCGGAATTCTCGTCCATCCCTGTCCTCGGTCTCTCAACATTCCCAAGCGGAGAATGCATGGTTGTCACAGTTTGGGGGCGGGGGCGCCCAAATTCACTTCCCGAGACAAATCAACACGATAGCAATCCACATCGCCCTGGAGACCAAAGCCGAATGAAATGTTAATGTAACTTCCTCGGACAACAAGCCAAACTTGGCGAGCAACTGCAACTACAAATCGGGTGTGGCACAGAAACCGCTTGTCAGGATCTTGCCAAATCGAGAACGCGATTCATCGCCGAGAGTATACATACTCCCGGCGATGCCGAGTGATTTGAGCTAGAGTTGCAGTAATATTAGGCGGCGGTAGCGGCAATCGCCTTAATACGCGCAGAGAGGCGCGAAAGCTTACGCGCGACGGTGTTGCGGTGAAGCACACCCTTCGTGACGGCCCGCTGCATTTCCGGTTGGGCGCCCTGCAGGGCAGCCGAAGCCTGGGCCTTGTCGCCGCCGGCAATCGCCAACTCGACCTTGCGGAGGAACGTGCGCACGCGTGACCGACGCATGCGGTTCCGCTCGGTGCGCTTCTCGGTCTGACGGATGCGCTTGCGCGCAGAGGCATTGTTGGCCATGGGCTGTGTGGTGCGATCGCTGCTGGGGTGAAACGGAGGCGGGGTTACCCGCTGCGGAAGTGAGGGTCTAAGCCGCGACCCCCCTCAGCGTCAAGCTGCAAGCGGCGCCCATCGCGCCTTCGGGCAATTAGCGGTTACGGAATGCGGGTTTGCGCTTCTCCGCGAAGGCAGCCATCCCCTCCTTCTGATCCTCGGTCGCGAAGAGCGAGTAGAAGATCTTGCGCTCGAAGCGCACACCCTCGGCCAGCGTCGTCTCGAAGGCGCGATTGACGGATTCCTTGGCGATGGCCACCGCAGGGCCCGAGAGGCTGGCGATCTTCTCTGCCACCTTCATCGCCTCGGCCATCAGCTGGTCCGTCGGCACGACGCGGGCGACCAGCCCGCTGCGCTCGGCTTCCCCGGCATCCATCATGCGGCCCGTCAGCACCAGGTCCATCGCCTTCGCCTTGCCCACCGCGCGGGTCAGGCGCTGGGTGCCGCCCGCGCCCGGAATGATGCCGAGGTTGATCTCCGGCTGGCCAAACTTGGCGTTCTCCGCCGCGATGATCATGTCGCACATCATCGCCAGTTCGCAGCCGCCGCCCAGCGCGAAGCCGGAGACCGCCGCGATGACGGGCTTCTTGATGGTCGTCACCGTCTCCCAGCGGGCGGTGATGAAGTCCTCGAAATAGACGGCCGGATAGACGCGATCCTTCATCTCCTTGATGTCGGCGCCGGCGGCGAAAGCCTTCTCACTGCCCGTGATGATGATGGCGGCGATGGCCGGGTCGGCATCGAAGCCGGTCAGCGCCTGGCCGAGTTCCCCCATCAGGTGGTCGCAAAGCGCATTGAGCGCCTGCGGGCGGTTCAGCCGGATCACGGCGACAGCGCCTTGGGCCTCGGTCAGGATCATTTCGTAGAGCATGGGGCTTCCTCAACTTTCTGCGTGGCGGGCGGGGCATCGGCCCCCTGATCATCGCGCGCGGTCTATTTCTGTTTTCGCGGACAATAGAAGGTGGATCGACCCGACTGCACAAGCCGGACGATGCCGGCGCAGGCGGGCGGGCCTGGGCAGCCCCGGCAGGGATGGCCCGCCCGGTCATAGACGTCGAACCGCTCCTGGAAGACGCCAAGCTCGCCATCCGCGCGCACATAGTCGCGCAGGCTGGAGCCGCCTGCCTCGATCGCCTCGGTCAGCACCGAGGTGATGGCCGGCACCAGCCGCGCGGAACGCGCGCCCGGGATGGTCAGCGCAAGGCGCCGCGGCGAGATCCCGGCCCGGAACAGCGCCTCGCTCACATAAATGTTGCCGAGGCCAGCCACGACCTTCTGGTCCAGCAACGCCGCCTTGATCGGCGTGAGCTTGCCGGCCAGCGCCGCCTCCAGCACCGCGACCGTGAAGCCCGGCTCCAACGGCTCCGGCCCGATGCCGGCCAGCAGCTTGTGCGTGTCCTCCGCCTCGCGAGCGATCAGGTCCACGCAGCCGAAGCGCCGCGGATCGACGAAGCCGACGCGCCAGCCGCCCTCCGTCTCCATCATCAGGTGTTCGTGCAGTTCGGGCGGCTGGTTGTGGCCGCGGGCATCGCTCGCGATCCCCTGCGGCCCCATCCGTGCAACCACGCCAGCGTCGCGGTGCCGCGCCACCATCCGGCCCGACATGCCCAGATGGACCAGCACGCTCTCGCGGCCCTCCAGGCGCATCAGCATGTACTTGCCGCGTCGCCGGAAGCCCGCGACGCGCGCGCCCATCAGCGTCGCCGTCAACGCCGCGGGGAAAGGCCAGCGCAGCCCCTCGCGGCGGATCTCGGCATGGCGGATGGTCTGGCCGTCGAGCACCGAGGCCAGCCCGCGCATCACCGTCTCGACTTCGGGCAATTCGGGGATATTGGCCTCCTGCTGCGCGCTGCCAACCGCATGGCAGATTCGCCCGGGCCCCGCTATACCCGAGGAATGAACGAGCGCCCCGACAGCACCGCCGATTTCGGCTTCCGCAGCGTCCCCGCCGAGGAGAAGGCGACCCTCGTCCGCGAGGTCTTCGACAGCGTCGCCCCCCGCTACGACGTCATGAACGACCTGATGTCGCTCGGCCTGCACCGGGCCTGGAAGCGCATCTTCATCAACGCCATGGGCGTCGGCCGCAGCGAGACCCTGCTGGACCTCGCCGGCGGCACGGGCGACATCTCGTTCCTCGCGCTCGAACGTGGCGCCGGGCGCGTCATCTGCTCGGACATCAACGTGGAGATGCTGCGGGTGGGCCAGTCCCGCGCGCTTTCGCGGGGCCTCGCCCGTGGCCTCAGCTTCCTCTGCACGGATGCCGAGCGCCTGCCCCTTCCCAATGCCAGCGTCGAGAAGGTCAGCATGGCCTTCGGCCTGCGCAACTGCACCGACAAGGACGCCGTGCTGCGCGAGGTGAGGCGCGTGCTCAAGCCGGGCGGACGCTTCCATTGCCTGGAATTTTCGCGCCTGGAGGTGGCCGCCCTTGCCCCGCTCTACGACGCATGGTCATTCAAGGCGCTGCCCGCCATCGGCGGGCGTATCGCGCAGGACGCCGAGAGCTACCGCTATCTGGCCGAGAGCATCCGCATGTTCCCCGACCAGGCGACGCTCGCCGGCATGATGCAGGCAGCGGGCCTTGAGCGCGTGGCGCACCGCAACCTTTCGGGCGGCATCGTCGCCATCCACACGGGCTGGAGACTCTGATCGCATGCCGAGCACGGAACTCCAGAAACGCATCGAGGCAAGCTTCGCCCAGCAGGGCCTGATGCGCGTGATCGAGGCGCGCATCGCCGAGGTCTCGCCCGGCCGCTGCGTGATCGAGGCGCCCTTCCGCAAGACGATGACCCAGCAGCAGGGCTTCCTCCATGCGGGCGTTCTCACCACCTTGGCGGACAATGCCTGCGGCTACGCCACACTCTCCCTCCTGCCACCGGGCCAGGAGGTGCTGACGGCCGAACTCAAGGTGAACTTCCTGCGCCCCGCGCGCGGAGTCCTGGCAATTGCCCGGGCCGAGGTGCTGAAGCTGGGCCGCACGCTCACCGTGGCGCGGGCGGAAGTGTGGATGCGCGCCGAGGACGGCTCCGAAAGCCTCTGCGCCGCGATGCAGGCGACGCTCGTTCCCTCCGCCGTCGTCTGATGCTGACCGGAAAGGCGATGTTGGCGGGCGTCACGGGCTGGCCCGTCGCGCATTCCCGCTCGCCGCTGCTGCACGGCACCTGGATCGCGCGGCATCGGCTCGACGCCGCCTATGTGCCGCTGCCCATCCGTGCGGAGAATTTCGCGACCGCCATTCGTGGCCTGGCCGATGCAGGCTTCCGCGGCGTCAACGTCACCATCCCGCACAAGGAGGCGGCCTTCGCCGTCTGCGACGAGGTGATGCCCCGCGCACACCGCGCCGGCGCTGTAAACACTCTGATCTTCCGGGACGGGCGCATCATCGGCGACTGCACGGATGGCTTCGGCTTCCTGGCCTCCCTGCCCGCCTACGACCCGAGGCGCGGCCCCGCCGTGCTGCTCGGCGCGGGCGGTGCGGCGCGCGCCATCGCGGCCGCGCTGCTGGACGCGGGCTGCCCTCGCCTCACGCTCGTCAACCGCACGCCGGAGCGCGCCGAGGCGTTGGCGCGCGCCCTGGGCGGGCCCATTCAGGTCAGCGCCACGCCACCGCTGGAGGGCGCGGCGCTGCTGGTGAACACGACGAGCCTCGGCATGGCGGGGCAGCCGCCGCTCGTGATCGACCTGGCCCCTCTGCCCGATCACGCGCTGGTGGCGGACATCGTCTATGTCCCGCTGGAGACGCCGCTGCTGGCCGCCGCGCGCGCCCGAGGCCTTGGCGGCAGCGACGGATTGGGAATGCTGCTGCACCAGGCCCAGCCGGGATTCGAGGCATGGTTCGCCGTGGCGCCCGTTGTCGATGACGAATTGCGCCACATCGTTGCCGCCGATATTCCCGAGCGGTGAAGATCTGGCGATGAAGATCTGGCGATGAAGGTTTGGGGATGAAGGTTTGGGGCCTCACCGGCAGCATCGGCATGGGCAAATCCACCGCCGCCCGCGCGTTCCGGCGCCTGGGCGTGCCCGTCTTCGACGCCGATGCCGCCGTCCATGCCCTGCAGGCCAAAGGCGGCCGCGCCGTGCGCCCGATCGCCCGCGCCTTCCCCGGCACGGAGCATCACGGCGCCACCGACCGCGAGGCGCTCAGGGCCGCGGTCCTCGGCAAGCCGGAGGCGCTGAGCCGGCTGGAGCGTATCATCCACCCCCTCGTCCGGCAGGCGCAGGAGCGTTTCCTCAAGCGCGCGCGAGGCCAGGGCCACCGCCTTGTCGTCCTCGACATCCCGCTGCTTTTCGAGACCCGGCGGGACCTGCGCGAGTTCGATTCCGTCCTCGTCGTCTCGGCGCCCGAGGCCGTGCAGCGCGCGCGCGTGCTGCTGCGCGGCGGCATGACCGAGGCGCGCTTCGCCGCCATCCGCGCGCGCCAGATGCCCGATGCCCAGAAACGTCGCCGCGCGGATGTGGTGATCGGCACCGGGCTTTCGCGGTATCATGCGCAGGCCGCCGTGCGGCGACTCGTCCGGAAACACCTCGATGCGTGAAATCGTCCTCGACACCGAGACCACAGGCTTCGAGCCGCTGGAAGGCCACCGCATCATCGAGATCGCGGCGATCGAAATCGTGAATCTGATGCCCACGGGCAAAGTGTTCCACACCCTGATCGACCCGGAGCGCGACGTGCCGCCCGAAGCTTCACGCGTGCACGGCTTCACCCGCGCCGACCTCGACGGCAAGCCGCGCTTCCCGCAGAAGGCGGCCGAGATGCTCGAATTCCTGGGCGATTCGCCCATCATCGCGCACAACGCACCCTTCGACTTCAAGCATCTCGACGCTGAACTTCTGCGTGCCAAACGGCCACCGCTCAACTCCGCACGCATGATTGACACATTGGCCCTGGCCCGCACGGCCTTCCCCGGCGCGCAGAACAGCCTGGACGCGCTGTGCCGCCGCTTCGCCATCGATCTCTCGCAGCGCACGACCCACAATGCGCTGCTCGACGTGAAGCTGCTGGCCGAGGTCTATCTGGAACTGCGCGGCGGCCGTCAGCCGGGCCTTGTGCTGGGCTCGGCACCCGCCGTGCAGACGCTGATGCGCGAGGAGCGCCAGCCCCGCACGCCGCGCCCGATGCGGACCACGCCCGAGCAGGAGGTCAGCTTCGCGGCGTTCCTGTCGAAGCTGAAGGACCCGCTCTGGGCGAAGGAATAGCGTCCAGCCGCGCCATCGTCGCATGGCCCGGCGCACTCACACCCTGGCCGCGCAGGAGGACGCCCGCGCAGGCAAGAAGGATGCGAAGGTCGCCCGCGAAGGTGACGCACTCGACATAGCGCGCATCCCATTCCAGCCGCGCCTCCCACGGAACTGCGTTGCGGCCCTGAGCCTGCGCCAGTCCGCAGAGGCCGGGCCGCACCGAGAGCCGGCTTGCCTGGCGGGGCGTGTAGAGGGGGATGTATTCCGGCAGCAACGGTCGCGGGCCGACCAGGCTCATCTCGCCGCGCAGCACATTGACCAATTGCGGCAGTTCATCGAGTGCCGAGGCCCGCAGCAAATGGCCGAGCGGCGTGAGGCGCGAGGCGTCATCGCCCTCCCCCACGCGCATGGTGCGGAACTTCAGCACCTCGAAGGAGGCGCCCCGCATCCCTGTCCGCGTCTGGCGAAACAGCACCGGCGCCCCCAGCCGGCACCGCACCGCCAGCCCGATCACGGCCATCACCGGCGCCGCGAGCGCCAGCAGGACCAGCGCGACAGCCACGTCGAAAACCCGTTTTCCCCAGCGCCTATGCACGCCGCGCCTCGATCCCGAGTGACAGCGCGAGGCCAAGACCGAACCACACCATGCGGTTGCCGAGATCGGTCGAGACCATTGCCGTCATCGCAATCGGCAGCGTCAGCGCCACCACCATCGCCGCCCGCTCCGGCGCCACGCGGGTGAGGCGCGTCAGCATGAACAGCGCCCCACCGCCGAAAGCCGCGAGCCACAGGATGAGCCCGACCGCGCCACCCTCGACCAGCGCCTCGATCGCATGGTTGTGCGGGTGCATGCCGCGGTCCTGCCCGAGGCCTGCCGCCGGCGGAAATCCCCCCGGGCCGAGGCCGGCCCATCCACTCAGGCGCCACGCCTCCGCCCAAAGCAGGTGGCGCGCCGATTCAGCGCCGCCCGTCGCGCGCGTCAGCCGATCGAGCGTGGCCAGTTGGCCGGCGCGCTCCGGGTCGAGCAGCAGCAGCGCGAGGCCAAGTGCGCCAACCAGCGGCACGAGAGTGAGCCACCCGAGAGCAGTCGCGAGGCGCCTTTGCAGCACCCAGCGCAGCGCCGGCGCCAAGGTCACCGTGGCGGCCGCCGCGCCCAGGGCCGCGCGCCCGCCAGGCAGCAGAACCGCGGCGCAAAGCGCCCCCAGGAGGAGCAGCCACGCCAAGGCCGGCAAGCCGCGTGCCGCCGTCATCCGCAGCGCCGCCACCGCCGCAGCGCAGGCAATGGCGAGACCTGCCACCTGGTACTGGACACGTGTGCGCGACGGATCGGCCCCCACTTGGCCGCCCAGCACAACGGCGTCCACCGCCAGCCCCCAGGCCACGGAAAGCGCGACGAAGGCGCCGAGTGCGAGGATTGCCCCGGGAAACACCCGCCGCGCCGAAGGGTCGCCCCCCACCACCAGGCCGGCCACCAGCATGACGGGGCCGATCACCACGATCTGCGGCAGGCGCTCGGCCACCCCACCGGTCCAGGGGCTCCAGAGGGAGGCGATGATCCACCAAAGCCAGAGCGCGCCGCAGGCCGCGAGCGGCAGACCGATCCCCGGCGCCAGATCCCACCGCCGCCCGGCGAGGATCAGCGGCAGCAGGGCCAGCAGCCCGAGCGTCGCCAGCAGCGTGACGTCGAAAGGCAACGCCGCCACGGCCGGGGTGGATTTGAGCGCGCCCGCGAAGTGCAGCGCCGCGGCCGCAAGCCCAGCAAGGATGCCCAGGGCTGGCGCCGTCCTCAGCACGCGCCGTCTCCACTCGAGGCCCCCGTTGAGGAGCGGGAAAGGACGGGCTCGATGCGCTCGCGCCGGGTGGGTCCGGGCCAGGTGTCGGGCGGCCACAGGCGCGGGCCGCGCAGCAGGATGACCGACGCCACCGCCAGGATCACCGCACCCGGGATCGCGATCAGCATCAGCAGGAGCAGCAGGGGCCGGTTGGGCACCGAGGAGCGGAGCTCCACCGTCGGCACGGAGACCAGACGCGCGGCGGCCGCCTCGTCCGCCGCCACAACCAGGGCCGCGCGCTGCTGCTGAGCGAGCAGTTCATAGAGCGTGTTGCGGAGAAACAGGTCCGGCTCCACGCCCAGCCGGGCCTGCAGGGCGATGATGCGCCGCTCGGCCAGTTCGGAGAGCGTCTGGCGCACCCGCAACTCGGCCAGGCCGTGCAGGCGCTGCAGCACGTCGAGCGCCGTGGCGCGGTCCCGGTGCACCAGTTCCAGCGTCCAGGTGACCGAGGTAAGGGAGGGGGTGGCCGCGAAATTGCGCTCCAGGAAAGTCAGAACGTCATCGGCGTCGGCCGTCATCCGCAGGCCGAGGAGGCGACGGAGAAAGCCGAGCGGCGGGCTGGCGCGGCGCGTTTCCAGATCCGCCACCAACGCCGTCTCCCTTGCGAGCGCGGAAGCGGCCTCCGGGGCGCGAAGTGCTGCCAGGTAGACGGCGAAATTGCCTCCCGGCCGCTGGTCCAGCAGCGATGGCTGCAGGAAAGGGGCCGGTGTCAGCAGGGCCGAAGTGGCGATGCCGGTCGTCTCGGCGGGCGCGACGATCGCGGAGGCCACGAAACTGCGCGGCCAGGTCCACACCAGCGTAGCACCAAGGCTGAACAGCAGGGTGCAGGCCAGGGCGATCCACCAGCCCTGCCGCCAAAGCCTCCGCAGCAACTCCTCCAGCGTCATCCGCGACGACCTGTAAAGCAATGCTCGTAAATGGAGCAAAAATCCGCAGACCGCAACTTATACGCGTCAAGGGACGTTAATTTCTGTTGTGACGGATCTCTCGCCCCCTCCCCAGGCAACCTCGAGGACGGGCCGGGGGGATGCGGCACCATAGGCGAGGCTCTCCAGGGTTTCTGCAAGACGCAGCGTGACCGGCGCCCGGCTATGGATGCGGAGCCGGCCAGGCGGCCCCACCACGCCGTCGGCCGTCAGGACCCACTCCCCGGGTGCAAGGTGCCAACGCGCCACCGCCTGGGTGAAGGGGCCACGCACCCGGTCCTCCACCGCAAAGCCCGCAGGCGTCACTTTGATGCGCCTTTCATGGATGCGGCCGCGATGATCGCGCAGCCACGCGCCGTCGGGCAGGGCTCCCGTCTCGGGCCAGCGGGCAAAGAGGAAGGGGCCTGCGCGAAGCATCTGATCCTCGTCGTCGAAGGTGATCGCGTTGTGCGCCGCCGTCCCCTGGAAGTGGCGCACCCATGCGGGATTGGCGGGATTGTAGGCGCCCGTACCCGCGTCGCGCAGCAGGTTCAAAGGCCCATCCCAAACGTCGAGGTGCAGGAGGTCGGCGTGGCCCGGCCGGAAGCGAAGCGGGCCGGTTCGCATGGTGGCGCGCATCCTTCCGCTTGCGCGCCCGAGAAAGCCGAGGCTGCACCAGTCGCCCTCCGCCACCAGCCGCTCGGCGGGCGCGGGTAGGCAGAGGGCGCTGCATCCCGGATCGTCCGGCCAGCCCGCTGAGGCGCCGCAGAAGATCCGCGCCGCGCGCTCCAGCGAGGGGCGGGCATCATCCGGCCCCGCCGCGCCCAGGTCGGCGAAGTGGGAACCGTCCTGATGGCCGATGCGGGGCAAGGCGCCGGTCAGCGGGCAGGCCAGGCGATGCAGCCAGCGCGTGGCCGATGCCATGCGCGCCAGGGTTGTGGCCGCGGTGGGAGGCCCGCCGCCACGTCGGCGCAGCCACTCCACCACGGACACCACATCCAGCAGGAGACGGTGGTAGGCCGGGCTCGGCTGGGCAAAGCTGCCATCGGGCGCGACCAGGCGCGCCACGGCATGGTCCAGCCGGCGCGCCCCCCGCGCCGCCAGCCGCCCGTCGCCAAGCGTCATTCCGCAGGCCAGCAGCCCCGCGGCCTCGGAAATCGGGTGGTTGTTGTCCTGCGAGGAGGCGTAGGCCGGGTTCGCGCCGATGCGCCGGGCCAGCAGCTTCATCACGTCGCGCGGCGCGGCGCTGCCGGCCAAGGCGGCTGCGAGGGCGAGGTGCAGCGCCCGAAGCGCCGCCTCCTGGCCGCAGCCCCAGTTTGGACCGCGGTAAGGCGGGTTGAGGGCGAACCACGCGGCCAGCCAGGGGGCGATCCGCGCGGCCTCCCCCGCGAGAGCGAGGCGCGGCAGTTCCGCCCACCGGTTCGCCTCCCACAGGGGGCGGATGTCGGGCCCCGCCATGGCAGCCAGTTCCGCCGCCGGCGCCGCCCAGTCAAAGCCGAGAGCAGCGCCGGGAATTTTCATGCCCGCGGGCGCATCGGCTTGGCCTGGGATTGCATGGAAAGGTTGGTCAACAAGTCGCATTCGCAGCCATGCCCTCGCCCATGGCCCCCGCCCCAACAGTGCAAGGAAGACAGCCCTGACGCCTAATCGTTGTGCGGCGTCCATACGGACCCGCCACGGGCTTGACTCATGGTAGGATTTTCGCGGCATGGTTGCATATCATGCAGGGTTTCTTAACCATGTTACAATCTCCGGCTGCGGTAGCCTGCTGGTGAACACCTCGATCTTCGCTCGGGCCGGTTGGCTGCGGGGGCTGCGGGACGGTTTCCCCGCCGTGATCTCAGGTACCTTGCTGCTTGGAGCAACATGCCTGCCCGCGCCCACCTGGGTGAGGCCTCTCCCGCTGGCGCAGGGCCTGCCTTCGACGTTGTTGGCGCCGCCTTCCCTGCCTTCGACCCTGCCGGGCGGTGGAAACCTCCAGGCGCTGCCGCCAGGCGCGCAACAGGACATCCTCCAGCGATTGCTTGACGCCGGCGCTGGCCGTCCCCTGGGTGGTTCAAGCCAGGGTGGTTCAGGCCAGGGCGGGCCAGGCCAGGGTGGTCCAGGCCAGGGTGGTCCAGGCCAGGGTGGAAATCCCGGCTTCCCCAGTGGGCAGCCCCAGGGCATCACGCCCGCCATGCCGACACCGCCGCCCGGCAGCTCCCTCGCCGCGCAGGGTTCTCCAGAGGAAGCGCTCTCCCCGGTCGAGCAGTTCTTCGCAAACCGCCTGACCCAGCCGCTGCGGCAATTCGGGTACGAGACCTTCCGTGCGGGCCCTGGAGGAGCGCCGGTCGGCAACGCCTTCGGCGCCGTGCCGGAGGACTACATGATTGGCCGCGACGACGAGCTGGTGATCGCCCTGCGCGGCCGGTCGCGCCAGACCTTCACTTTGCGCGTCACGCGCGAGGGCATGCTAATCCTGCCCGACCTGCCGCCCATCGCCGCCGCGGGCCGCACTCTGCGCGAGTTGCGCGGCGAGTTGGAGGGCCGCGCGCAGCGCGAGCTCTCGGGCTCCGAGGTGTTCATCTCGCTTGGCCAGCTACGCCAGGTCACGGTGTTCGTGGGCGGCGAGGTGATGCGGCCCGGCGTGGTGGCACTCTCGCCGCTCTCCAACGTGCTCGATGCACTGGTCGCGGCGGGCGGCGTGCGCAAATCCGGGACGCTGCGGAACGTCCGCCTCGAAGGCCCGCGCGGCACCCGCTACGTGGACCTCTACCCCGTGATCGCCGGCGAGGGGACCACGCCCGACCTGGCGCTGCGCGAGGGCGAGCGCATCCTGGTACCGCCCATCGGCGGGGTTGTGGCCCTGGGCGGCGAGGTCTCGCGCCCTGCGATCTACGAGCTTCCGGCCGGCACCGGCCAGGCGGCGCTCGGCACCATGCTGCGCCTCGCGGGGGATGCGCTGCGCCCCTCGGGCAATCGCTTCCTGCTGGAGACGACCGATGGCGGGGGCCGCCGTGCCTTCCGTGAGATCAACCTGCAATCGGCGCTGCGGCGCGGCGATGCGCTGCTGGTCCAGCCCGGCTCCGACGTGCAGTCGCAGCAGTTGCGGCTTTCGGGCCATGTGGCACAGCCGACCACACGGGCCATGGGCGGCCGTGGCTCCACCCTGCGCGGCCTGCTGGCCGACGCCCGCGTGGTCCGGCCCGACCCCTATGCGCGCATGGCCGTCATCATGCGCGTCGATGCGCGCACGCGCGGCCGGCGCTTTCAGCCCTTCGATCTCGGCGCCCTCCTGCAAGGGCGGGGCGATCTGGCGCTGGCCGAGGGCGACGACGTCATCATCCTCGCGCTCTCCGATATTCTGTGGCTTTCCAGCCCCTCGGTGCAGCGCGGGTTGCGGGGCGAGACCGCTGCCTCGCCGAACACACCGCTTTTGCCCGTGGCCCTGCCGCAGCCGCGGCCGGGCAGCAATATCCCGCCGCCGCAAGGGTTCACGGCGGCACCCCCGCCCGGCGGAATGGCGCAGCCCGGCGGTCTGATGGCCGCGGGCCTCGACTGCCCGGCGCTGACGCAGCTTGCCATCGCCGCCCGCTCCAGCCCGCAGCGCTTCGGCCATGCGCGCGTGGCGGGCTTCCCCGACATGGGCGCCACCCCCTGCCCGCAGGTCTATCTCGATTATCCCGCGCTGCTGACCTTCCTGCTCGACAACGCCGTGCTGCTGACCGGCGAGGCGCGGCTGCCCGGCCTTTATCCCATCATCAACGACACCGGCCTCGATGCTCTGCTGGCGGTGGCAGGCGGCGTGACCGACACGGCCGACCTCTCCTCCATCGAACTCGCGCGCGAACCGACGGACCAAACGAGCGCCATCCCCCTCAGCCGCACCCTGATCGACGTGCGCAGCCGCAACTTCGCCGCGGTCCGCCTCTCGCCACGCGACGGCATCCGCATCCCCCGCGGCTTCGGCGATCGGGACAGCGGGCCCGTCATGCTGATGGGCGAGTTCCTGCGTCCAGGCGTCTACGACATCCGGCGTGGCGAGCGGCTTTCGGAAACCATCGCCCGGGCCGGCGGGCTCACCCCGCAGGCCTATCCCTATGGCGCCGTCTTCACGCGCGAGAGCGTCCGTAACCGCCAGCAGGAGGGCTTCCAGCGCACCGCCCGCGAACTCGAGACCGGGCTGATGCAGGTGGCGGCCGGCCAGGCCGTCGTCGGCTCCCGCCAGGGGATGGACATCACGGGCGCGGTCGCGGCTGGGCGCGAGATGGCGGCGGCCCTGCGTGAGGCGCGTGCGGCCGGGCGCATGGTGGTGGAGGCCAATCCCGTGGTGCTGGCCGGCCGTCCCGAACTCGACGTGCTGCTGGAGCCCGGCGACCTCGTCGTCATGCCCAAACGGCCGAATGAGGTGACGGTGGTGGGTGCCGTGCAGAACCCGGGCAGCCTGCAATTCACCACCGGCTGGCGCGCCTCGCAGTATGTGCAGGCGGCGGGCGGCACGCAGCGCTTCGCCGACAATTCGCGCGCCTTCCTGGTGCTGCCCAACGGCACCTCCTCGCCGGCCGGGCTCGGGTCCTGGCAGCAGGGCGGGCCGCCGGTACCGCCAGGCAGCCTCGTCATCGTGCCCAACGACCCGTCGCCCTACGAGAACTGGGGCTTCCTGCGCGACCTGACCCAGGTGGCGGGGCAGTTGGCCATCAGCGCCGCGGCGCTCGCGGTCATCGCGCGCGGAAGCAATTAGCCGGCGCGATGTCGCGCTTCGCCAGACGCGGGGTGGCCGTGGCCTCCGCTCAGCGCCGTAGCGGATGCGCCGCAGTGGCGTGCCGTGGCCGCACCTTGTGGGGAACGCTGGCGCTTCTGTGCGGCCTGGGAGCGCCCGCTTCGGCGCAACTGCTCGACGAGATTCCGGCCACCGGCTCCAATTTCGGACGTGTCGGCTTGCTCGAGATGCCGAATGCGCGCTTCCGTCCCGATGGCGTGGTGGAGAGCGGCATCTCCTGGCGCCGGCAGCGCAATTTCTGGTTCGTCAACTTCCAGGCCCTGCCCTTCCTCGAGACCACCTTCCGCCTGACCGACCGCCTGAACGGCACCACCGGCCGGGGCACCACGACCGACCGCGCCTTCGACCTCAAGCTCCGCGTCTGGCAGGAGAATGCCTGGCGCCCCGCGCTGGCCATCGGCGTGCAGGACGTGATCGGCACGGGCCTCTACCAGGGCGAGTACATTGTCGCCTCCAAGCGTTTCTGGTCCCTGGACGCCACGCTCGGCCTCGGATGGGGGCGCCTTTCGACGGGCAACGACATCCGCAACCCGCTGAGCTACGGCGCGGACCAGTTCCTGGTGCGCCCGCGCAGCGTGGGCCAGGGCGGCACCGTGTCGGTCAATTCCCTGTTCCGCGGCCCCTATTCGGGTGTCTTCGCGGGCCTCGAATGGTCGGTCCCCGCGATCGAGACACCGCTCGGCACGTTGGAAGGGCTGCGCGCGAAGATCGAATACTCGGCCGACGCATTGCGCGACGAGCGCGGCGGCTACCCCTCTGTCACGACAAACCTAAGGGGCCAGGCGAGGAGCCGCGTGAATGTCGGCCTGAACTGGCAGCCCAACCGGCACCTCGACGTCGGCCTCTCGTTCAACCACGGGACGGACCTGCTGCTGCGCGCCTCCCTCAGGCTCGACCCCAACAACCCGCCGGAACTCCCGCGCCAGCCGCCGCCGCCCATGTATCCGCGCCCAAATCCGGCCGCCGCTGCACCCGCGCCCTCCCCGGTCGAGGCCGCATCCACCTGGCGGCAGCGCGTCATGGCGGCGGCCGCCGGTCATGAAGGGACGTTGCTGCTCGGCCGCGACGACAGCGAGGGCGAGGCGACGCGCAACGCCGAGGTGGCCGGGCGGCTGTTCCCGGCCCTCCGGGAGGCGGGCTTCACCCCCATCGCCCTCGACATCCGCGCCGATGAAGCGCGCATCACCGTCTCGGGCGGTCGCTACCGGACGCTGGCGCAGGTGACGGGCCGCGTGGTCCGCGCCGCACAGTCCCACCTGCCCGCGGAAGTCGAGCGCATCCGCCTCCTCTGGGAACGTGACGGCGCCGTCGTCGCGCGCCTCGTCACGCTGCGCGAGGCATTCGAGAACCTGGCGCGCTCCACCGGCAGCGCAGAGGAAATCATGCATTCGACCCAGCTGCTGCCCGCTCAGGACGAGCGCAGCGACACCGAGTTGCGGACCGCGCCGCCGCGCTTCTCATGGGGCATCGCACCCGCCATCAACCTCCAGGTGGGCGATCCGCAGACTTCAGTTCGGTGGCAGGCGGGCGTTGCGGCGGGCGGACGGCTGGAGCTCGGCTGGAACCTCGCCATCGCGGGGTCGGTGCAGCAGAACCTGGCCGGCAACCTCGACCGCGGCCTGCCGAGCGACAGCGTGCTGCCACACGTCCGCAGCGACTTCGCCCGTTATGCTCGCGCCGCTGACACCACCATCCCGGCCATCTATGTCGAGCGGATGTGGAACCCGGCGCCCGACGTCTACGCCCGCGTCACGGCGGGCATGCTGGAGCCGATGTTCGGCGGCATCTCGAGCGAAGTCCTCTGGCGCCCGCAGGGCCAGCCCTATGCCTTCGGCCTGGACGTCAACTGGGTCGCGCAGCGTGATTATCGCCAGCGCCTCGGCACGCTCGGCTATTCGGTGGCGACGGGGCATGCCTCGCTCTACCTCGACCTGCCGGTGTGGAATATGTTCACCATCCTGCGCGCCGGGCGTTACCTGGCGGGCGATTGGGGCGGCACGATCGAGGTGGGGCGCCGCTTCGACAGCGGCATCGAGGTGGGCGGCTTCGCCACCTTCACGAATGTGAGCGCGCGCGATTTCGGCGAGGGCAGCTTCGACAAGGGCATCTACGTGCGCGTGCCCTTCGACTTCTTCGGCATCGGTTCGCGCAACCGCGCGGCGCTGAACGTGCGGCCCGTGCAGCGCGACGGCGGCCAGCGCCTCGCCGTGGACAACGCGCTCTGGGATGTCTCGCGCGACGGGCGGGCGGATGCGTTGGGGCGGGGGTTCGACTGGTTCGCCCGATAGAGGAAGAGGCGCGAACCGATCTACCCCGGAAAGGCCTTCACTTCCGTCTCCACGAAGCTCAGCGGACCGGCGCCGGCATTAACCACGTTATGCTCGACGCCCGCCACGCGATGATACGCCTCGCCCTTCTTCAGGACGGAGGTGCTCGTCGTGCCGTCCGGATATTCGACGAGCAATTCGCCATCCATCATCGGCACGACGACATAGAGCCAGCCATGCCGGTGATAACCGGTCTCGGCGCCGGGGCCGAAATCCCAGCGGATGACGCGCACCTTGTCGTCATCGATCTGCAGGACCGGAACCGCCGGCTCACGGCAGCGCAGCGGCTCCGCCATGCGGGTTACTCCGCAGCCGTGGTGAGGGAGGCGGCGGCGGCGGTCGGGGCCATGCCCGGCAGCGGCAACGCGCCGGTCGCCTGCCAGGTGGCCCAGGCCTTGTCACCATCCGCCTTGGAGAGCGGCAGGTGCGGCGGGCGGATCGTGCGCCAGCCATCATCGCCCGTGCTGCGCGCGATGATCTCGCGCAGGCCCGGGATGAGGGGGACGGCGGTGGCGGCGCGGCGAGTGGCCGTCAGCATGGCCTGAGCCGCATCGGCCTCAGCACCCGTGCGCTTCGCATAGACGATGCCGCCCCAATGCGAATTGCCGTTCGACGCCGCGGTGATGCAGCCCGCGCCGCCCTCAGCCAGGATCTTCTGCACGTATTCGTCCGAGCCCGAATAGACCTCGAAGCCGCGGCTGGCGAAGGCGTCGATCATCGCCTTCATGTTCGCGTAGTCGCCCGAACTGTCCTTCACGCCCTTGAAGACGCCCGGATGCGCGTCGAGCAGGCGGCCGATGAGCGAGAGCGTGAAGGGCACCGCCGACTGCTGCGGGAAGTGGTACAGGTAGAGGGCGATGCCACCGCCAATGCGCTTGGCCACCGCGTCGAAATAGGCGAACAGGCCGTCATCGCTCGGCGCCTTGTAGTAGAAGGGCGGCAGCAGCAGCACGCCGCGGCAGCCCTGCTCGCGCGCATGGATGGTGAGTTCGACCGTGTCGGTCAGCGAGGCGCAGCCCGTGCCAGGCATCATCACCGAGGCGGGCACGCCGCGCGCGATCAGCCCTTCGAGGATCTGCTTGCGCTCATGCAGGCCGAAGGAATTCGCCTCGCCGGTCGTGCCCATCACGCCCAGACCGTTGCAGCCATTGGCCAGCAGCCACTTGGCGTGCTTCGCCATGCGGTCGAGGTCGGGCGAGAAGTCAGCATTCATCGCGGTGAGAACGGCGGCGTTGATGCCGCCGAAGAGGGCGTCCTTCATGGTGCGTTTCCTTGGAGTGATCCAACGGCGGGCTTCACGCCCGCTCGCTTCGGCCATTTTCCGGGCCAGGTGGCGATGTGGTCTTCGGTGGCGCCCGCGTCGCGCTCGCGGATGACCCGGCCGCGGACGGAGACGCCTGCGCGCACCACGCTCTCAGGATCGCCCGTGCGCAGCGGGTGCCATTCTGGCAGGTCCCGCCCCTCGCCGATCAGGCGGTAGGCGCAGGTGGGCGGCAGCCAGTCGATCTCATGGACCAGCGTGAGCGTGAGGCGGATGCAGTCCGGCACGCGACGGCGGCGGTTCGCGTAGTCGGTACAGCGGGCCGTGCCGGTGTCGAGCAGGCGGCAGGCGATCTCGGTGTGGTGCAGGCGCTCCGTGTCGTCATCGCGGAGTTTGTGCAGGCAGCAGCGGCCGCAGCCATCGCACAGGCTTTCCCACTCCTCGGGCGTCATCGCGGCGAGGGGCGTGGTCTTCCAGAAGGGCAGGGTCTCGGACACGGGTGGAACCCTAGCGCAGTTTGGCCTGGCGCGGAACGGCCCCGCGTTCAGCGTCAGCGTGGCGCCCAGGGTCAGCGTGGCGCAGAGAGCGGCGTGCGAGAGACACTGCCGCTGCGCGACGGGTTAGGCGGGGACGCGATCGGTGTGGGGGCGGACACCGCCGCCGCCACAGGGGTGGGCTGGCCGCCGAAGCGGATCAGCGCCGCACGCAACGGGTCGGCGCCCGGATTGTGCGCTGCCATGTTCACCACGATGTCCCGGGCGGTCACCTCGCGCCCATAATAGGCGGCGTTCCAGTCGCCCTGCGCATTGAGCACCGTGCCGTCCAGCGCCACGCCCGCGAACAACCCGCGCGAGCGGGAAAAGGCCAGGATGTCGGCGCCCAGCGCGGTGGTCGTCGCCGCCTCGACCGAGCCGCCCACATGGGCGATGGCGAGCGAGGCGTCGGCGCCGAACTTGAACTGGTTGTTGATGGCTGCATCCAGCGCGCGCTCGTTCATGAGCAGGAGGAGGGTCTGGCTGTCGCGGATGCCGGCCTGGAAGCCGATGCTGCCCGAGCCCACGGCGTAGAAGGCCGGCGAGGACCAGGAACCGGCGGCGTCGCGCCCCACCAGCACGCAGTTCCCGCCCTCGCCCCCCGCGAAGAAGGCGGCGCGGAAGGTGCGCGGGCAAATCAAGGCTCCGCGCGCCCGGCGCAGCACGCTGGCGGCATCGAGCCGGTCGTTTTCCGTCGAGAGGATCTCCTGCACCGACAGGGCGGAGCGGTCCACCAAGGCCTGCGGCCCGTTGGATGTCGGCGAGAGGGTACAGCCCGCCAGCAGTGCCGCGGCGGCGACCAGATTGATAAGGCGCATGAGCTTCCCCCGATAACCCAAAGCAATTATGCGGTTCTAGCGGAGGTCGGCCCACATCGAAAGGTCTTTCGGCTGGGTGCAGCCTAGCTGAGCAGCCAGGGCTCCTCGTTCACCGAGATGATACGCCAGTCGGAGTTATGTTTTTCGATCCGCGTGAGGGAGAGGTTCTTGATCGAGAAGGTCAGCGCCTGGTGCGCGTCGAGGGCGAGGGCATGGGCCAGCGCGCCGCGAATGGTCCCGCCATGCGCGATGATCACGACATCGCCGCCGGCATGGGTCTGCACCAGGCCCTCCATCACCGGGCCCACGCGTTCGCGGACATCGTCCAGGCTCTCGCCACCCGGTGGGCGGTCCGCCGCGGCGTGGGGCCAGAAGGGGTGCGGCGGATTCAGCAGGCGCTCCGTAAGCGCCTCATGAGTAATGCCTTGCCATTCGCCCAACGACTGCTCAGCGAGGTCGGGCTCGATCACCAGCGCCTGCTTCGGATAGCCGGCGGCGAAGATGGCGGCCGCCGTGGCGCGGGTGCGGCTGAGCGGCGTCGCCACCCAGCGGGCCGGCTGCGGCAGGCGCGCGGCGAGCCAGCGGTAGAGCGCCGCCTCCTGCCGCAGCGCCTCGTCGCAGAGCGCCACGTCCATGTTGCCGTAGAGCACCGCCCGCGCCGAAGGCTCGACGAGGGCGTGGCGGACGAGGAAGAGGCGGGTCGTTTCCATGGAGTGAGCGTGTAGCCTGCATCCGTCCTGGCTGGAATCAGCCCGGGCGAATCTTCGCGCCGAACTGGCGGCGCGGCGGCGGGGCCGATAGCCTGGGCAGATGCTTGCTCTTCTCCGGGACCGCCGCTTCCTCATCATGCTCGCGCTGGGCTTCGCGGCCGGCGTGCCCCTGCCGCTCACCGGCTTCGTGCTGCGGCAATGGTTCTCGGAATCCGGCGTTTCGCTGGCAGCCATCGGTTTTACCGCGCTGATCGGGCTGTCCTATTCGCTGAAGTTCCTGTGGTCGCCCGTCATCGACCATGCGGCTCCACCCCTCTTCCGCGGCCTCGGTCGGCGGCGAGGGTGGCTCGCTTCCATCCAGCCGCCGCTGATGGTCGCGATCGTGGCACTCGGCTTTACCGATCCGGCGACAGCGGCGGGCGTCACCGCGGCGGTGGCGGTGGCGGTCGCCTTCCTCTCGGCCAGCCAGGACATCGTGATCGACGCCTACCGCATCGAGATCCTGGAGGAGCAGGACCAAGGCTACGGCTTCGCCTGCTATGTCTGGGGCTACCGCTTCGCGCTGTTGGCCGCCAATGCCGGCGCGCTCGGCATGGTGAGCCTGGTCGGGTGGGAGGGCGCCTTCGCCTATTGCGCGGGACTTGTCGCGATCGGCTTCGTGGCGGTGATGTTCGCGCCCGAACCGGCCGCCGCCCCGCGCGAGGAACTTTCGTGGGGGCGGCGCATGAAGCTCGCCGTTGTCGATCCCTTCGCGGATTTCGTGACGCGGCGCCACTGGCTCGCGATCCTGCTGTTCATCGCGCTGTTCAAGCTGGGCGAGGCGCTGGCCGGCATCATGACGCCCCCCTTCTACCGCGCCGTCGGCTTCACGCGCGGCGAGGTCGCGACGGTGGGCAGCGTGTTCGGGCTCATCATGGCGCTGAGCGGCGTGCTGGCGGGCGGCTGGTTCGTGGCACGGATCGGCACCGGGCGGGCGCTGGTGATCACCGGGGTGCTGCAGATGCTGTCCAACCTCATGTATGTCGCGCTTTACGCTGCCGGGCGGGACATCGGCATGCTCTACGCCCAGGTCGGCGTGGACAACTTCACGCATGGCTTGGCGGATGCCGCCTTCGTCGCTTACCTGACCAGCCTCACCAACCGGGCCTTCAGTGCCACGCAATACGCGCTGCTCTCCTCGCTTGCCGCGGTGCCGCTGCGCTTCCTGGGCGGTTGGTCGGGCCAGTTGGCGGAGGGCCTCGGCTGGACGAACTTCTTTCTGCTGACGACCGTGGCGGCGCTTCCCGCGCTCTGCATCATGCTCTGGCTGCTCAAGCGCCTGCCGCCGCGGCCATTGGGGCCCCAACCCTTGGCGATGGTGCCCGAGACATGATGGCCTATTGGCTCACTCCGCTTCTGCTCGTCGGCTCCAACATCCTGATGACCTTCGCCTGGTACGGACATCTCAAGGCGCCCGCCTGGCCCCTTTATGTCGCGGTACTGGTCTCCTGGGGGATCGCCTTCTTCGAATATTGCCTGGCGGTGCCGGCGAACCGCATCGGCTATGCGTCCGGCGCCTTCACAGGGCAGCAATTGAAGGTGATGCAGGAGGTGATCACGCTTGGCGTCTTTGCCGTATTCAGCGTCACCTTTCTCGGCGAGCAGCTGCGCTGGACCTATTTCGCGGCCATGGCATGCCTCGTGATGGCGGTGATTTTCATATTCCTGCCCGTGGATTGATTTCAGTTATTCACAGCTTCGGCACATCGGAAGGGCTTGCGGCGCGGGATTCGGGTGCCATACCCTACCCATGGTGGTGAATCGGAAGCGGTACCCCCAAGCCCTGGGCCTGAGGGGGCTCCCTGGGGGGCGTGGAAGCCGCAAGCGCCGCTGCTCGTGAGTCCGTGCCGCCCGGGGCCTGGCTCACGTCTCGCACCGGGCGCCTAGGGGAGTGCCACATGTCCGGAATGCTGGCCGAGGTTGCCGAAGACCGCGCGACCAACCCGCTTGATGTGCTGGAACAGATCGTCATCGCCAATGAATGGACGTTCGAACGTCGTTCAGAAGGGGAGATGGCGGCGGAAGCACCGGGCAAGTGGTGCAACTACACCCTGTTCTTCTCCTGGTCGCAGGAGATCAGCGCAATGCATTTCTCCTGCGCCTTCGAGGTGAAGGTACCGGACCTGCGCCGCGCGCCCCTGTTCGAATTGTTGGCGCTGGCGAATGAGCGGCTGTGGATCGGCCATTTCGGCCTTGAATCCGACGAAGGCGTGCCTGTCTTCCGGCATTCGGTCCTGTTGCGCGGCGCGCCCGGCGCCTCGGCGGAATCGCTGGAAGACATGGTGGACATCGCGCTGACCGAGTGCGAGCGCTTCTTCCCCGCCTTCCAGTTCGTGCTCTGGGGCGGCAAGGCGCCGGCCGAGGCGCTGGACGCCGCCATGCTGGACTGCGTCGGGGAAGCTTAACCGCGTGCGTGATATTCGGCCTGTGAAAAGCCGCTCCGGGGTTCGCCTGACGCCGCGGTGCGGCTAGGCTGAGGCCAAATCGCAGGACGCGTCCCATGAACCTCCCCCCTTTGCTCCTCATCGGCTGCGGCAAGATGGGCGGCGCCATGCTCGCCGGCTGGGTCGAGCGCGGCCTGCCACCGGAGACTGTCGTGGTGGAGCCAAATGCCGCCGCCATGACCGCCTTCTCCGGCCGCGTCCGTCATTTTTCGACAATCGCCGAGGTTCCGCAGGGATTCGCGCCCGCCGCCATCATCCTGGCCACGAAACCGCAGGAAGCGCCGAATGCCCTCCCCGCACTCGCACCCCTGGCCAAGCCGGAAGCGGTCTTCCTGTCGATCATGGCAGGCCGCACCGTCTCGGGCATGACGGCTATGCTGGGCGGCCAGGCGAATGTGGTGCGCGCCATGCCCAACACCCCCGCGGCCCTGCGCCTCGGCTTCACGGTCGCCTTTGCGGGAACGGGCGTGACGCCGGCGCAGGTAGCGCTTTGCGACGCGCTGCTCGCGGCGATTGGTGAGGCGGCATGGGTCGAGGATGAGGGACTGATCGATCCTGTCACGGCCGTTTCCGGGGGCGGACCAGCCTATGTGTTCCTGCTGGCCGAGGTGATGGAGCAGGCGGCGATCAGCCAGGGTGTGCCGCCCGATCTGGCCCGGCGAATGGCGCGTGCAACCGTCGCTGGCTCGGGCGCGCTATTGGGCGCGAGCAACGAGGAGGCCAGTGCCCTGCGCCGCGCGGTGACAAGCCCGAAAGGCACGACCGAACGCGCACTTGCCGTCCTCATGCGCCCCGAGGCCTGGCCCGCATTGATGGAGGAGGCCATCGAAGCCGCCACGGCGCGCTCACGCGAATTGGCAGGCTGACGAGCGAAGCCCCCGCAGCCTGCGAGTCACCGCCGCATCAGGTTCATCGCGATGGCGCTGCCGAGGCGCACCGCCAGCCGCTCCCAGGAGAGCGGCTGCGGCGCAGACAACTGCGCGAGCGACTGCTCGCGAAGCCGCAATGCCTCCTCCGCGATCGGGTCGTGGCCGGGGCGGGCCATGAACAGCAGGATCCCGGCCAGCACCGCGTCGGCTCCAGCAAGATACAGTGCGGCGCGGAGGGAGCCGAACTCCTGGTTCAGCCAGATCAAGGCTGCCACGTGCAGCAGGACCAGCGTGACGACCCCAAAGATGCCGGCGGCGATGCAAAGCACCATCGACCGGCCGAACATCGCGCCCTGACGACGCAGCAACAGGCCTTCCGCCTGCGCCGCAGCCCCGAGCAGGCGGAGGACGCGCATCATTACCTCCGCAGGAAAGATGCCAGGATGAAGCCCGCGGCGACGGCTATTCCAAGGGCCATGACCGGACGTTCATGCACCACATCGCCGATGCGGTTTGCTTGGTAGCGCACTTCGTCGCTCGCCGATTTCGCAGCATGTTCGGCGGTCGAGACCATGGACCCCAAGGTCGGCGACACACGGTCGTTCAGCACCTGCTCCAGTTGCCGGCGCAACTGCGCGATCTCGGACGCGGCATCCTGCCCGAAGCGGCTGCTCATCCTCTCGAATCTGCTCATGCCTGTTCTCCTCTGATGTCCGGCCCCGCGGAAACAGGGCGATGTCGGTGCCGGCGCGCCTGAGCGTGCCGGCTGTCGTTTCAGGCCAGATGGCTGCGGAGCAGCCAAGCGGCTTTCTGATGTGCCTCGATCCGGGCCACCAGCAGGTCCTGCGTCGCTGGGTCGTTCGCGGCACCTGCTTCGCTGGCGAGTTCGCGGGCGTAATCGGCCATGGAAGCGTGGTCGCGAGCCAGAATGCGCGCCGCCTCCTGCGTATCGGCGCTGCCGTCGCCCTCCTCCTCGAGGTTGGAGAGTTCCAGCATGGCAGCGAGGCCTCCCGGCGCAGGCCACCGCAATGCGCGGACTCGCTCCGCCAGCACGTCCACGGCCTCGAAAAGCTCCCCGTACTGGGCTTCGGTCAGCTTGTGGAAGGCGTAGAAGTCCGGCCCAGTGGCGTTCCAATGGCAGGCCTGCGTCTTTGCAAGCAGGACGTAGGTGTCGGCCACGAATATGTTCAGGGCCGGTGCCATTCCGCCATCGGTTCTCGGGTTGCCCCCGCTTTGACCTGTCGTTCCCATGGCCACTTGCCTGCTCAACGCCAAGCAGGTCGGCCGAGGTTGACGGTGCCGGGCGAGGTCAGCGCGCCGGTGGCAGCACCGGCAGCGCCGCCAAGCGCGGCCCCGCCCAGAGCGCCTGTGCCCGTCAGCGCACCGACAGCAGCACCGCCTGCAGCACCAAGGCCTGCACCGGAAAGCGCACGATCGCCCGTGGTCTGGCCGCAGGCAGTCAATCCGCCGAGGAGAAGGCAAGTCACCGCAATCCGCGTCATGCCGCTCATGTCGAGCACTCCTTTACATGTTCAGGAGCGCAACGCGGGAAGTCAGGGAATGTTGCAAGAGGTGCAGACGAAAGCTGCGGCCGGGCCGCGCGCGCCCGTTCAGGCAGCTTCCCCGGCGGCCCATCCACTCGCCCAGGCCCACTGGAAATTGTAGCCGCCGAGCCAGCCGGTCACGTCCACCGCCTCACCGATCACGAAGAGGCCAGGCACCGCCTTCACCATCAGATTTTGCTGCGAGAGCGCCGCGGTATCGACACCGCCCAGCGTGACTTCCGCCTTGGCGTAGCCCTCGGTGCCGGTGGGCATCAGGTTCCAGCCGCGCAGCAATCCGGCCAGCGCGTTCACCGCGCGGTCGGTGATGTCGGCCATGCGGGCGCCCGGCAGGTGCCGCTCGGCGAGCGCCTGGGCGAGGCGCGCGGGGAGGTGCTCGGCCAGGATGGTTCGCGGCTCCGCCCGTGGCCTCGCGCGCTTGGCGGCGAGCAGCAAGGCGCCCAGGTCGCGCCCAGGCAGGAGATCGAGCGTGATCTGCTCGCCCTCCCGCCAATAGGAACTGACCTGCAGGACGGCAGGGCCGGACAGGCCGCGATGCGTGAAGAGCATCCCCTCCGGAAACGCCGCCTTGCCGCAGCGCGCGAGGACGGGGAGCGCCACGCCCGAAAGCGGTTGCATCAGGGCGAGTTGATCGCCGCCGAAGGTGAATGGCACAAGCGCGGGCCGGCGCTCGACCAGCGGGATGGCGAAGCGCCTGGCCATGTCGAAGGCGAAACCCGTGGCGCCCATTTTCGGGATGGACAATCCTCCGCTGGCCAGCACGAGCGATGTTGCGGCGACGGTCCCGCGGTCGGTAGTGACGGTGAAATCGGTGCCGCGCCCGACATCCGTCACGCGCGTGCCGACGCGCAGTTCGACGCCCGCCGCGTCCGCCTCAGCGAGCAGCATCGCCACCACCTGGCGAGCCGAACCATTGCAGAAGAGCTGCCCCAGCGTCTTCTCGTGCCA
>Ga0105047_10003923_pt1 | contig 26086 bp, 24 predicted proteins | sample MAT04_FD_78384 | JGI IMG/M metagenome (GOLD analysis project Ga0105047, IMG submission 78384) | Freshwater microbial communities from Lake Fryxell liftoff mats and glacier meltwater in Antarctica - MAT-04 (megahit assembly) | ecosystem: Environmental > Aquatic > Freshwater > Ice > Liftoff...
AGGTCGTGGCCGTAGGAGTTGACGTTCTGCCCCAGCAGGGTGACGTCCAGGACACCGCCGGCAGCGAGCGCGCGCGCCTCGGCGATGATGTCGTCGAACGGCCGACTGCGTTCCGGTCCCCGGCTGAAGGGCACGATGCAGTAGGTACACGTCTTGTCGCAGCCATAGATGACCGGTAGCCATGCCTGGGTGCCGCCACGGCGGAGGATGGTCCCCTCCTCCACTGCTGCCGCCCGGGTGCCCGGCAATCGGTCGGCGGTGGCTGCCACGGACCGGCCGACCCGCTGCAGGGTCGTCGGGTCGGCGAGTGCCGCTGTTGACGTTGCTGTGCCCAGACCCAGGCGCACGGTCAGCTCCGGCTCCTGGTCGGGCCGCAGGAACAGGTCCACCTGGGGGTATCGACGGCGCAGGTCGACCGTGTCATCGGCGCGCACCGAGCAGCCCGTGAGCACGACGCGGAGTGCCGGATTGGCCGCCTTCAGCTTGGCCAGGGCACCCATCCGGCCGATGACCTTGTGCTCCGCGGCTTCCCGGATGGCGCAGCTGTTGATGACCACGAGGTCGGCCGTGTCGAGGCCATCCGCCTCCGCGCAGCCAGCAGCCAGCAGGGCCCCGGCCATCTCCTCGGAGTCGGAATGGTTCATCTGGCAACCGAGCGTCCATACGTGGAAGCGGGGCAGGACCTGGTCGTCGGTCAGGAACTCGGTCAGCCGGGCATCGATTGCGTCCGCCGTCGCGGGTCGTGGCCGTGCCGGCGCGGGCGCCAGTTCCAGCATGGGCAAGGTGCGGCTACGCATCAGGCAGCCAAGCCGATGGCCTGGAGCAGCGCCTCGCCCGCGTCGTCCGGCACCCGTGTGCGTGCCGCCATCTCCCGATAGGCCACATCCTGGCCGTGGAAGTCGCTGCCGCCAGTGGCCAGCAAGCCAGTGCGCGTCGCGAAGTCGGTCATGCGCGCCACGGTAGCGCTGTCGAAGCTGCGGTAGTAGACCTCGATGCCGGACAGGCCCCAGCCCTGGAGACGAGCCACGTCGTCGGCGTGATCGGGTGCCGTGGGTGAGTGGGCCAGCACGGCGAGGCCACCGGCTGCGCGGATGGCGTCGAGCGCCTCACGCGGTCCCATCCCCAGTCGCGGCACATACGCTGGTCGCCCGTACGACAGCCATCTGTCGAATGCATCCTGGATGGACGTTGCCTTGCCCGCCAGGACGAGCGCCTCGCCGACGTGCGGCCGGCCGCGTGACGTGGTCAGCGGCAGGCCCAGGGACGCGAACTCCACGTCGACCGGGACGCCCAGTTCCCGCAGCCGCGCCAGGGTCAGGTCGATCCGGGTCTCCCGCGAACGGCGCTGCCGATCAAGGGCCGCCTCCAGACCGGCGTCGTCCGCATCCACACCGAAGCCCAGGATGTGCAGCTCCCCGTGGGTGCGACCCAGGCCATGCTCCTCCATGCCCACGTTGCCGACAGTGTTGATCTCCAGCGCCGGGATGAGCCTGGGTCCAGCGGGCGACGCAGCGGCCCCAAGGCCCAAGGCCCGCAGCTCTCGGTACCCTTCGAGCGTGTCGTGGTCGGTGATCGCCGCGAGACGCAGGCCCCAGTCGCGCATCGCTTCGTAGAGCACGACGGGTTCCAGGATGCCGTCCGATCGTCGGGTGTGGCAATGCAGGTCCACGTGATTGCGTCGAAGCGTGGTCATACCTCGATGATGCGCCGGATCCGTTCCACCGCGATCGCTCGGCCCTCCACGGGCTCGATATCGATGAGCAGGGCGTTGAACACCACCGGCCCGCTGCCCACCTCGAAGCGCGTGGGTAGCCCGGTCAGGAAGCGCGGCAGTACCGTCTCGGGCGCGAACCCGATGACGCTGTCCAGAGGCCCCGTCATGCCCAGGTCACTGACGTAGCCCGTGCCACGGGGCAGGATCCGCTCATCGGCGGTCGGCACATGGGTATGGGTGCCGACGACGACACTCACCCGACCATCGAGGTGCAGGCCGAAGGCCGTCTTCTCGCTCGTCAGCTCGCAATGGAAGTCCACCAGCCGGATGGCCGGCAGCTCATCCGCGGCATCCTCCAGCAACCGATCGAGGTCGTGGAACGGGTTGTCGATAGGCTGCATCGTGGAGCGACCCTGGGCGTTGACCACCGCGACCTCGGTGCCATCCAGGGCGTGGAAGATGCCCCAGCCACGACCCGGGATGCCGGTGGTGCCGTAGTTGATGGGTCGCAGGATCCGCTCGTCGCGATCGAGCTCGGGGATGATCTCCCGCTTGTCCCAGATGTGGTTGCCGCTGGTGATGACATCGACACCGGCGTCGTACAGGCTGCGGGCGGTGGAGATGGTCAGGCCCATGCCGCCGGCGAGGTTCTCACCGTTTGCGGTCACGAAGTCGATGCCGCGCACCTCGCGCAGTGTGGCAAGGTTCTGCTCCAGGGCAACACGCCCTGGCTTACCGATGACGTCGCCGATCATGAGCACCCGCAGCGTGTCCCGGCCGGGTCGTTCCGGGACCGGGGGCAGCAGATCGGCGGCGAGGGTCCGCGCGACGGGCCGACGGTCGTCTGTGGCGGCTACTTCGCGTACTCCACTGCGCGTGTCTCGCGGATGACGGTGACCTTGATCTGGCCTGGGTACGTCAGCGACTCCTCGATCTTGTGCACGATGTCCCGCGCCAGGCGCATCGAGGCAAGGTCGTCGATCTCCTCCGGTCGGACGAGGATGCGGACCTCTCGACCAGCCTGGACGGCGAACGACTTCTCGACCCCGCCGAAGGAGTTGGCGATGGCCTGGAGGTCCTCCAGGCGCTTGACGTACGTGTCCATGGTCTCGCCGCGGGCGCCCGGGCGAGAGGCGCTGATGGCGTCCGCGATCTGGACGATGGGCGCTTCCACGCAGGCGTACTCCACCTCCTGATGGTGCGCCGCGATGCCATTGATGACCTTGGGCGGCAGGTCATGCTTGGCGGCGATGGCAGCGCCGATGGCCGCATGAGGTCCTTCCACCTCGTGATCGACGGCCTTGCCGATGTCATGCAACAGGCCACCCATCTTGGCGATGGCGACGTCCGCGCCGACCTCGGCCGCGATGACGGCCGCGAGACGCGCCGTCTCCATCACGTGCTTGAGCACGTTCTGGCCGTAGCTCGTCCGATATCGAAGCCGGCCCAGGAGCCGGATGATCTCCGGCGGTAGCCCGGGCACGCCAGTGTCGTATGCGGCGGCCTCGCCGGCCTGCTTGATGAGCTGGTCGACCTCGGCCTTGGCCTTGGCCACGACCTCCTCGATGCGGCCGGGGTGGATCCGGCCGTCCTGCACCAGCTTGGTCAGCGCGATGCGCGCGACCTCCCGCCGGACGGGGTCGAAGCCACTGATGAGCACCGATTCGGGCGTGTCATCGATGATCAGGTCGATGCCCGTGGCCAGCTCCAGGGCGCGGATGTTGCGCCCCTCGCGGCCGATGATGCGGCCCTTCATCTCGTCGGACGGGATGGGCACCACCGAGACCGTCATCTCTGCGGTGTGGTCCACCATGACCCGCTGGATGGCTGTCACGACGACATCGCGCGCTCGCTCCTCGGCGGACTCGCGCGCGGATCGCTCGATGGAGCGTGCGAGTCGGACGGCGTCATGTTCCGCCTCGTCCCGCACCTGCTCCAGGAGCGCCGACTTGGCCTGGTCGACACTCATCTCGCTGACGCGCTCGAGGGCCGCGATCTGCTCCAGTCGGGCACGTCCGAGCTCTTCTCGCTTGGCCTCCAGGTCCTGCTCCTTGACCATCAGCTTCCGGTTTCGCTCCTCGAGCATGTCCGTGCGCTGGTCGAGCTGCTCGTCCCGCTGCAGCAGGCGATGCTCAAGGGCACTCAGGTCGGCACGCTTGGCGCGGCCCTCGTCCTCCATCTGCCGCTGCAGGCGGACCTGTTCCTCCTTGGCCTGGAGGATGAGGTCCTTCTGCTGAGTGCGTGCTTCCGCCACGATGCGGCCCGCCTTGTCCTGGGCGGCCTTGATGGATTGGTTCGCGATCACGCCGCGGGCGACGAAGCCTGCGACCAGGCCGCCGGCGATCGACGCCAGGACGACCACGACGGCGATGACATCGTTCATCGGTCCCTCCCGTCCGGACCGGACATCCGGAGGCACATGCTCGAGCAGGCAAATGGTCGGGTCACCGATGTCGGCGGCACCCAGACACCAGCACATCGCCCTGCGGCGGGTGCTGTCAGATGGACCATCTCACGCCGCACGCCGAGCGACCCGGCGGTTGGATACGGGATGGTCGTGGATCAGGATCAACGGCAAGCCTAGCCGGGATGGGTCAGGGGGTCAAACCTGCTCCGGTGCAGCCTCGTCCGTGTCCTGCACGGCCTCGTCTGTGTTCACCAGGAAGGTGCGTGTCGCTTGGAGGCAGACGCCTGGATCGAAACCATTCCGTGCCAGGAGGGAGTAGGCGCGCTGTCGCCGCTTGCGCGGATCCGGCTCCCGACCGAGTGCCGAGTGCCGCCGATCAAGGAGCCGCAGCGCGGCCGCGAGATCGGCGGCCCCGTCGTTGCCGCGGGTCTGGGATCCGGTTCGGTCGCGGTCTGGGTCGTCTGCCGCCGCACCAGCGGCCTCCACATCCCGATCTCGGAGTGCCACGTCGGCGAGCTCCTTGCCGATGCCTTTGCGGAGCAGTTCCCGACGAAGTGCCATCGAGCCCCTCGGCCGGGCACGGTCGCGGCTGAGGACCCAGGCACGCGCATACGCTTCGTCATCAAGGTACCCGAGGGTGCCCAGTCGTTCGATGGTCTCCTCGACCAGCTCCGCGGGGTATCCAAGGGTGATGAGACGCGTCCGCAACTCGTGCGTGGTCCGCGCCCGGACGGCCAGCAGCGCTGCGCTGGCGGCCATCACGATGCCCGGGTCGGTGATGGCCGCCCGACGTTCACGGCGTTCCGACTGCCGCGCCCGTCGTTCGGCCATCGAGCCTGCCATGGGTGGCTACTCCGCCTCGGAGATGCCCTCGACCGGGACCTCGATGGTCGCGATCTTGCCGCGGATCTCCGACTCCAACTGCTGCGACACGTCCCGGTTGGTGCGCAGGAACTCCTTCGACTGCTCACGACCCTGACCCAGGCGGGTGTCGCCATAGTTGAACCACGCGCCCGTCTTGGACACGATGGAGGAAGCCACACCGACGTCCAGCAGGCCGCCCTCGCGGGAGATCCCCTCGCCGTACATGACGTCGAACTCGGCGACCCGGAAGGGTGCTGCCACCTTGTTCTTGACGACCTTGACGCGCACCCGGCTGCCGGTCGACTCCGTGCCCGACTTGATGGTCTCGATGCGCCGGATGTCCAGCCGCACGCTGGCATAGAACTTGAGGGCGCGGCCGCCCGGCGTAGTCTCGGGATTGCCGAACATGACGCCGATCTTCTCGCGCAGCTGGTTGGTGAACACCAGCGCCGTATTGGATCGGCTCACAGCGCCCGTCAGCTTGCGCAGCGCCTGGCTCATGAGCCGCGCCTGCAGGCCCATGAACGAGTCGCCCATCTCGCCCTCGATCTCGGCGCGAGGCACCAGCGCGGCGACAGAGTCGAGGACCACGCAGTCGATACCACCGGACCGGATGAGGGTCTCCGTGATCTCCAGCGCCTGCTCGCCCGTGTCCGGCTGGCTGACCAGCAGCTCATCGACATTCACGCCGCAATTGCGAGCGTACTGCGGGTCGAGCGCGTGCTCGACGTCGATGAAGGCCACCACGCCACCACGCCGCTGCGCTTCCGCCAGCACGTGCTGGCAGAGGGTGGTCTTGCCCGACGACTCCGGCCCGAAGATCTCCGTGATGCGGCCGCGCGGGATGCCGCCGACACCGAGTGCCAGGTCCAGCGCGATGGAGCCTGTGGGGATGGCGTCCACGTTCTGCCGGTCGGACGAGCCCAGCTTCATGATCGAGCCGCGCCCGAACTGCTTCTCGATGGACAGGATCGCGGCGTCTACCGCCTTGCCGCGTTCTGCGACGAGGCGCTCAGCGGCCCGCTCAGCGCTGTTTCGCTCAGCGGCGCTGCCGCGCTCCGTGCCGGTCGCGGCACCGTTGCTGCCAGTGATGGTCATGCCTGGTCCTCCTCCATGGATCGCGCCGAACGCCCATGGACGACCAGGACCGCGGCTACTCCTCGCTGGTTTCCTTCACCGTCCGAGGCTTCCGCTTGGGCTTGATCAGCTCCACGGAACTCGGGGGAGAATCGAGCAGCGACTCGAGATGCGGCTTGGCCGACGTGGTTTTCGGCTTCTTCTTGACTTCTCGGCGGGCGGGGACTCTGCCAGCCATGTCGTGTGCCTCCACATGGCGCCCCCCAGTGTGGGCGGCGCGTCTTCACGGTCAGTTGCACCTTCATTTGCAGCAACTTACGCGGCCCCCGTGACAACTTGCGTGTCACGGTCGTCGGGGTCCATCGCTGCGATGCCGAAGGCGGCTCGACGGGCACGTTCATCGCGCACCAGTCGGGGGAAGGTCCCGGCGCGGATGTGCGCCCGGATCCCGGCCATGAAGTCTAGGGTGAAGGTGAGGTTGTGACAAGTCGCCAGCCGGTAGGCCAGCAGTTCATCAGCCCGGAACAGGTGGGCGAGATACGCCCGTGAGAAGGATCGGCATGCCCGGCAGCGACAACCCTCCTGCACCGGACGCGGATCGTCCAGGAAGCGCGCGTTGCGCAGGTTCAGTCGTCCACCGGGTACCCACAAGGCACCGTTTCGGGCGACCCGCGCGGGCAGCACGGAGTCGAACAGGTCGACCCCGGCATCCACCGCATCCATCAGGTCCATGGGTGACCCGAGGCCCATCAGGTACCGCGGTCGTGGGTCGTCCGCCAGCAAGGGCACGACCACGTCGAGGGCAGCCCGCCGCTGTGCCGGCGTCTCGTCACCAGCTAGGCCACCGATGCACAGCCCATCGAACGGCATCGCGGCGAGAGTCGTGGTGGAGACGGCTCGCAGGTCCGCCTCCAGGCCGCCCTGGATGATGCCGAAGAGCGCCTGATCCGGCCGCTGATGCGCCCGGATGCAGCGTTCCGCCCATCGATGGGTCCGCTCCGTGGCATCGATGACCTCTGCTCGGCTCGATGCATGCGGCGGGACCGGCTGGTCGAAACAGACCGCGATGTCCGAGCCGAGTGCTTCCTGGACCCGGATGGCGTGTTCGGGCGTGAAACGCTGGAGCGAGCCGTCGAGATGGGACCGGAAGGTCGCGCCGTCCTCGTCGATGGTCCGCATCGCACCCAGGCTCACGACCTGGAAGCCGCCCGAGTCAGTCAGGATGGCGCCGTCCCAGTCCATGAACCGATGCAGGCCACCCAGGCGCTCGATGCGTTCGTGGCCCGGCCGTAGCGCCAAGTGGTACGTGTTGGACAGGATGATGCTCGCGCCGACCTCGTGGAGGTCGTCAGGGTCGAGTGCCTTGACCGTGGCGTTGGTGCCAACGGGCATGAACATCGGTGTCTCCACGTCACCATGCGGCGTGGACATGACGCCCGACCGCGCACGGGTGCTGCCATCGACAGGCGCCGGGGTCGTGACCAGGAAGCCGACCGGACGGGGCATCGGCCGCGCCGGGCCATCCTCGGGCGCACCGGCGGTATCGACCACGGGGTGAGGGATCATCAGGCGATCTCTGCGCGTTCGGTGGCGACCATGGCCACGACGAGCGCGCCCAACAGGTACAGCCCGACCGCCAATGCCGCAGGCACGAGCGCGACGGGTTCCAGCGCCGCCCGGCTCAGGTCACCACTGATCGAGGACGGCGTCGCAGCCGACAGCACGCTGTCGCCGATGCTGAAGGGCAGGAACTGGAACCACTGCGAGCCGTGGGTATCGAGGCCACTCAGGACGCTGCTGCCGAAGGTGATAGCCAGCAGGATCGTCGACAGGATGTTCTCGCCGATATACAGCACGATGCCGACCACGACACCCGCCACCTGGCTCCGCAGCAGCACAGCGACAGCGAAGCCGATGGCGGCCCGCTGCAGCAGCACGAATACTCCCGACACCAGCGAGTGCAACAGGGTGGTGCCCCCGGCTCCGGCCAGCGGGTCCCCTGCCGACGTACCGGCCAGCGCCGCCCCCAAAAACGTGAGCACGATGCCCGCCGCATATGCGATGAGGACGCCGATGGTGCACGCGATGGCGATGCCCAGGAACTTGGCGAAGATGTAGCGCGACCGGCCCTCGCCTCGGGCGACGATCACCCGGAGGACGCCCCAGTTCCAGTCGGCGCCGCCGATGGCGGCCGCGTACGAGACCGCCAGCAGGCTGCCGAGGCCGAAGATGAACTGGTTGATGACGGCGTAGGCACTGGGGAACTGGATGACAAGGTTGGTGACCATGCCGCCACCCCTCGGACTGGTCAGTCCGATGAGCACGTACACCAGGGTCATCAGCACCAGCAGCACCAGCAGCACGACGTAGCTGGCCCACCGGCGGCGGAGCTTCAGCAGCTCGGCGTTCACGAGACCGATCATCTGCGTGTCTCCGACTCGCCCCAGCCTGTCGGCGGACCATTGGTGGCGCTGTCCATGTCCATGCCCGCGCCGGCGGTCAGGGACAGGAACACCGATTCGAGGTCGCTCGTGGCATCGATGGCGCTCGCGAAGATGCCCTGCTCGGCGAGCAGCCGGTTGCAGGTGGAGGCCTGGTCGCTGGGCACCCGGACCGTGATCCATGCCGCGTGTGGACCGTCAGGCGAGGCAGGCTCGACCGCGACCCCGAGCTGACCGAGTGCCACGACCGCTCGCTGGATCTCATCGGGTCGGACCAGCACCCGCACCTGGGCGCCACCGGCGAGGAGTGCGGCCATCGGCCCTTCCCGGACCAGGCGACCGCGGTCGATGATGCCCACGATGTCCGCCAGCTGCTGGACCTCGGGCAGGATGTGGCTCGAGACCAGCACCGTCTTGCCTCGATCGGTCAGATAGCGCAGCAACTCGCGCATGGCCACGATGCCCGCGGGATCGAGTCCGTTGGCGGGCTCATCCAGCAGCAACAGGTCCGGGTCGGACAGCAGCGCAACGGCGATGCCCAGACGTTGGCGCATCCCCAGGGAGTAGGTGCGCACCTTGTCCCGTGCGCGATCGGCGAGGCCGACCGCTTCCAGGACCTCCTCCACGCGGGTGGCCGGTGTCGGGGCACCGGTGGCCGCGAACACCCGCAGGTTGTCACGCCCGGTGAGGTAGGGATAGAAGGCGGGTGTCTCGATCATGGCCCCGATGCGGAACATCCGGCGGCGGTCGCGCCATGACCAGGGCTGGCCGAGCACCTGGATGTCGCCCGCGTTGGGCCGGATAAGGCCGACCAGCATCCGCAGCGTCGTGGTCTTGCCCGACCCATTGGGGCCCAGGAAGCCATACACCTGGCCGCGCGGCACGTTGAGGTCCAGGCCATCGACCGCCAGCCGGCTGCCATAGCGCTTGGTCAGGCCGCGGGTCACGATGGCCATGTCCGGGGCGGCCGTAGGCGTCACGAGACTCACGCCGGCATCTCGCTCTCGGTGCGCCCTTCGACGGTGACGCCGTCCCACAGGCCCGCGTCCATGCGGTCGGTCCTGCGCGGCTGGGGTACGTCGTAACCCAGCACCCGGAGGTGGTCGCGGGCCCGTTCCGTGGCGATACGTCCCTGGGGGGTCCGGTCGAGGAAGCCGAGCTGCAGCAGGTACGGCTCGTAGACATCCTCGATGGTGTCCACTTCCTCCCCGATGACCGCTGCGATGGCGGCGGCACCAACTGGCCCCGAGCCGAACTTCTGGATGATGGCCGCCAGCAGCCGCCGGTCGGTCGTGTCCAGACCCAGGTCGTCGATGTCCAGGGCGGCCATGGCCGCACTCGCCTGGTCCGCCGTGATGCGACCGTCCCCCAGGACCTCGGCGTGGTCCCGCACCCGGCGCAGCAGGCGGTTGACGATGCGCGGCGTGCCGCGGCCCCGGCGGGCGATGGCCACGACCGCCTCCGGCTCGATGGGCACCCCCAGGATGCCTGCGGACCGACGCACGATCTCCGCCAGCTCAGCCTCACCGTAGTACTCCAGGCGATGGATGGCGCCGAAGCGATCCCGGAGCGGGGAGCTGATGCGGCCCGCCTTGGTGGTCGCGCCGATGACCGTGAACGGCTTGAGCGACAGGCGCAGGCTGCGGGCGCTGGGGCCCCGGCCGATCATCACGTCGATGGCGAAGTCCTCCATGGCCGGATAGAGGATCTCCTCCACGCTGTGGGACAGGCGGTGGATCTCATCGATGAACAGCACGTCGCGCTCATCGAGGTTGGTCAGGATCGCGGCCAGGTCTCCCGGCCGTTCGATGGCCGGACCGCTGGTGGTATGGATGCCCACACCCAACTCGCGGGCCATGATGTTGGCGAGCGTCGTCTTGCCCAGCCCCGGCGGTCCGTACAGCAGCACGTGGTCCGCGGCCTCGCCCCGCTGTCGAGCGGCAAGCAGCAGGATGGCGAGGTTGTCCTTGACCTGGTCCTGGCCGATGTACTCCGCGAGACTGTGTGGCCGAAGGCTGGTCTCGACCGATGCTTCGTCGGCGACCAGCTCATCCGGCGCCATCTGGCGCAGCTCTTCCATCGATCAGGAGTCTATCAGGTCCGGCGTCAAATCGAACGGATGTTCGGGTCTCGTCCGGACGTCCACCTCAGCCGTGACGGAGGGCGTTGAGGGCGGCCTTGACCCGGTCTTCCAGTGACGCCCCGGGGGGCAGTCCGCCCACAGCGATGCGCGCTGCTTCGCGGGACTCCCCGGGTGTGTAGCCGAGCGCCTGGAGCGCGCCGAGGACCTCTGACTCGGAGGAGCCGACACCCGGCGCGCCGCTCGAACCCAGTGCCCCACCGGCCGCGACCTTCTCCTTGAGTTCCAGCACGATGCGACCCGCCAGCCGCTTGCCGACCCCGCTGACGGCGGTCAGGACCGCCTCGTCGCCACCCACGATGGCCAGTTGCAGGTCCGTCACAGGCCGCGAGGAGATGATGGCCAGGCCGACCTTGGGACCCACGCCGGTGACGGTGATGAGCAGCTCGAAGAAGCCGAGTTCGTCGGCGCTTCGGAAGCCATACAGCGCCTGGAGGTCCTCGCGCACCAGGTGATGGATGTGCAGCTCGACCTGCTTGCCGAGCGCGAGCCCAGCGAGCGTGCCGGGACCACATGCCACGCGGTAGCCGACGCCCGCCACCTTGAGCACCACGGCATCGCTGCCGATGCTGGTCAGGGTGCCGTCCAGGGACGCGATCATGACCGACTCATGCGGCCGGCCGATAGCCGTGGGCCAGGCACACCGCCACCGCGAGTGCATCGGCGGCATCGTCCGGCTTGGGCAGCTCCGTCAGGCCCAGGATCGCCTGGACCATCCGTTGGACCTGCTCCTTGGGTGCCCTGCCGTAACCGGTGACGGCGATCTTGACCTCGTGTGGGCCGTACTCATACACCGGTAGCCCGTGTTGTGCCGCAGTCAACAGGACGACGCCTCTCGCCTGCCCCACGGCAAAGGCCGACTGGACATTCTTGTTGAAGAACAGGCGCTCGACGCCGACCGCATCCGGATGGTGCTCCTCGATGAGCTCCGTCAGTGCCTGGTGGATGAAGAGCAGGCGAACCGGCAGCTCCCGATCGGGCAGGGTCTGGATGCAACCGTGGTCGATCGCGGTGAGCCTGCTGCCCTGGCGCAGGACGATGCCGTAGCCGGTCATCGCGGTCCCCGGGTCGATGCCCAGGACGATCACGAGGCGGTCAGCGCCCCGACCCGACCAGCCGGCTCATGCCATGGCCTCGGCCAGGATCTCATCGCTGATCTCGAAGTTCGCGGTGACGCGTTGGACGTCGTCGTGATCTTCCAGCTTCTCCACCAGTCTCAGGTTCTGGCGGACATGCGCAGCATCGATCTCGACGGTCGACTTGGGCAGCATGGTCAGCTCCGCGGACTCGACCTTGATGCCCGCAGCCTCCAGGCCCTTGCGCACCAGCTCCAGGTCCGAGGGCTCCGTGGCGATCTCGATGGGGTCGGACTCGGTATCCACGTCCACCGCGCCGGCATCGATGGCCAGCAGTGCGATCTCGTCCGGGTCGACGCCCTCACGGACCACGCTGATGATGCCCCGCGGCTCGAACTGCCATGCGACGGCGCCGGAGCCGGCGAGGCTACCGCCAGCCTTCGTGAACACCGCCCGCACGTCCGCGGCGGTGCGGTTGCGGTTGTTGGTCGCGGTCTCGACGAGGAGCGCGACACCGCCGGGGCCGTAGCCCTCGTACACGATCTCCTCGTACTCGTCGGCCTTGTCCACGCCGCTGGCCTTGTCGATGGCGCGCTTGATGATGTCCGCGGGCATGTTCGCCGAGCGCGCCTTGTCCAGAGTCAGCCGCAGGCGGAAGTTGGCGTCCGGGTCAGGGCCGCCGGCACGCGCCGCGATACCGATCTCGCGCGCGATCTTGGTGAACACCGCGCCGCGCTTGGAGTCGTTGACGCCCTTCTGGCGCTTGATCTGGGACCACTTGGAATGTCCGGACATCGCGAGCGAGTCTATATGATGCAGCCATCGTCTCGATCTGGACCGGGGACACGGTCTGCCCGAGGACCGCTGCCCCGGTCGCAAGCCGGAGGACGCCGCGTGTCACACGACGAGCCAGCACGCCTGCGCAACGCGGTCCTGGCGGGCCACGCTGGGTCAGGCAAGACCACCCTGGCGGAGCACCTGCTGCACACCACGGGCGCCATCGCGCGCGCCGGTCGGGTGGATGACGGTACAGCGAGCCTGGACTGGGAACCCGAGGAACAGAAGCGGCGCCTGTCGCTGTCGCTCGCGGTGGCCACCTTCAGCCATGACGGACACCGCATCACCATCATCGACACGCCCGGCTACGCCGACTTCGTGGGCGAGGTCATCGAGGGCTTCAGCGCGGTCGACTCGGCGCTCATCACGATGGACGCGTCCGGCACTGAGTCGGGTGCCGACACGGCCATCGGGTTGGGTCGTTCCATGGGCCGACCTGCCCTGTTCGCCATCACGCGCTGTGACCGGGAGCACGCCGACCCAATGGCCGCCGTGGATGCCCTGCGGGCGGAGTTCGGCAACAAGATCGCGCCCCTGCAGGTGGCCATTGGCCGCGGTGAGTCGTTCCGGGGCACCGTGGATGTCGTCCATGGGCGCGCCTGGCTGCACGAGGCTGGCTCGCGGCGCCAGATACCGGTGCCGGACGACCTCGTGGCCGAGGTCGCGTTGCGGCGTGACCAGTTGCTGGAGGCGGCCGCCGAGGCCGACGACGATGTCCTGGACAAGTACCTCGAGGGCCGCGAGGTGACCGACGAGGAGCTCGAGGCGTGTCTCCACAAGGGGGTCCGGGAGAGCGTCCTGGCGCCGGTGCTGCTGACATCCGCCACGCGTGGCATCGGCATCGAGGAACTCCTGGACGCCATCGTGCGCTATCTCCCCTCCCCCGAGGAGGAGGGACCCATCAGGGCGCTCGATGGGGCGGGAGACACGGCGGAGGTCGCTGTCGAGCCCGACGGCCCCCTGGTCGCCCAGGTGTTCAAGACCATGGCCGACCCGTTCGTTGGCAAGCTGTCCTGCTTTCGGGTGTGGTCGGGCACGATCCGGTCGCACGATCATGTCTGGAACGCCGAGCGGGGCGAGGAGGAGCGGATCGGCCAGGTCCTCCGGCTCCACGGCAAGGAGCACGAGGCGGTGGGCGAGCTTCGGGCGGGCGACATCGGTGCCGTGGCCAAGCTCGCCCACACCAGCACCGGGGATACCCTCTCCACCCGCGAGCGGCCACTGCGGCTGGCGCGCATCGCGTTCCCGGAGCCCACCCTGCCGGTGGCCATCGAGCCATCGTCCAAGACCGATGTGGACAAGCTCAGCACCAGCCTCGGCAGGCTCATCGAGGAGGATCCCACACTGCGCGTCGAACGTCACGCCGAGACGGGCGAGGAGCTCCTGTGGGCACAGGGCGAGAACCAGGTCGCGGTCGCCACCGAGCGGCTGCAGCGCAAGTTCGGCACTGCGGTCGTGACGCGCACGCCCCGGGTCCCGTACCGGGAGACCATCAAGGGCCACGCCAGGGTGGAAGGGCGGCACAAGAAGCAGACCGGCGGACGCGGCCAGTTCGGCCACGTGTGGCTCGAGTTGGAGCCCAATCCTGGTGGCGGTGTCGCGTTCGCGGAGCGGATCGTTGGCGGCGTGGTACCCCGGCAGTTCTTCCCGGGTGTCGAGAAGGGCGTCCGGGACGTCGCCGAGAAGGGTCCCATCGCGGGCTATCCGGTCATCGACTTCACGGCGACCCTGTACGACGGCTCGTTCCATGCGGTGGATTCCGACGAGGTCTCGTTCCGGGTGGCTGGATCGATGGCGACGCGCCAGGGCATCGGGGAAGCGCAGCCGACGCTCCTGGAGCCGATCATGGAGGTCGAGGTGCGGGTGCCTGAGGCCTTCATGGGCGATGTCAATCGTGACCTCGCAACGCGCCGCGGCCACGTCCTGGGCATGGACGGTACCGACGGCATCCAGGCGGTCCGGGCGCACGTGCCGATGGCCGAGCTGTTCACCTACGCCACGGAGCTCCGTTCCATCACGGGCGGTCGGGGCACCTTCAGCCAGTCACTGGTGCATTACGCGGAGGTGCCGCCCCACGAGGCGCAGCGAGTCATCGCGGCGCATCGCGCCGAAGCTGCGGGGTCTGGACACTAGGGCCAGCGCAGCCGGGCATGGGCTGGTGCCCCGGCTGTGGCGCGACGGTCAGCTGACGATGGCGAGTGCCGCCGCCAGGTCGACACGGCCCTCGTACAGCGCTCGGCCCAGGATGGCGCCGCCGTAGCCGGCTGCGGCGAGGTCCTGGATATCCTGCAGGCTCGACACACCCGCGGACGCGATGACGTGATCGACACCCTCGGCTGCCACAGCGGTCTGCGCCAGCAGGTCCATGTCGGGGCCAGTCAGCAGGCCGTCCCGTGCGATCGCGGTCACCGCGAACCAGGCGATGCCCGCTGCACGGAGTCGAGTGACGAGCTCGAGCGCGGGCGCACCCGTGGCTCCGGCCGTCCAGCCATCGCCCACCGCCTGGCCATCCCGGACGTCCACGGCAGCCACGATGTGGCTTGCCCCCCAGCGCGTGACGAGGACGTGCGCGAGCTCCGGGTCGCGGATCAGAGCCGTGCCCAGGACGACACGGTCCACGCCCGAGTCCAGCAGCGAGCCCGCGACCTGCGCGTCGCGGATGCCCCCGGCCACCTGGCATGGGATGTCCACGGCGCCCACGATGCGCTCGATGATGGCGGCCTGGCTGCGTGTCCCATCACGAGCCGCCTCCAGGTCCACGAGATGGAGGCGCGTGGCACCCTGCTGGGCCCAGCTGCGTGCGACGGCGACCGGATCATCGGCGTAGTCGGTGACGCGCTCGAAGTCACCCTGTGCTAGCCGGACGACCGCGCCGCCGAGCAGGTCGATGGCCGGGATCAGCTCCATGAGTCGACTCGCCCGCGCAGAGATCCTTCGCCCAGCTCCACATTCCGGAATGGCCGAACGGCTCGCTGCTTACCGCGCTCGCCAGCCCGTCCGGCCGAACCCGCGGGCCACCGGGAGGAACAAGATCCCGGTGATACCGGGATCAGGTTGCCCCGAGCACTGGGGAGCGGTGGAAGACACGCCACCCGGCACCGCCAGGTGCGTGGGGGCCGGCCGGACGTTCGCTCATTCCGCAGACCTGTGTGGTTCGCTCTCGCGCATGACTGGCCGGGGCCCCGTGCGTCCGACGACCGTCCTTGCTCGGCGGACTGTGGTCGTCGCGCTCGCGAGGCGTGCTGCTGTGTCGACCATCTCATCGCCCTGCTGTCCATATCATCGTGCTACTATGCTAACACGCTACTGTGCTAGCATGTTGCGGCGGCGCGGCACATGCCCGATGTGCATCGCGCACATGCCCGATGTACGGCCACATGACCAGGTGCGAGAGACACGATGACCAGCGAACCTACGGATTGGCGAAGCCCGGCGGTGGATGACCTGCTGGAGGCTATCTCGGCCCTCCCCGACCGGGATGCGACCGGTGTCTTCCTGCGCGACCTGTGCACCCTGCGGGAGCTGCATGACATGGCCCAGCGGTGGCAGGTCGTCCAGCTGCTGGACCAGGGCCGCCACTATGCGGAGATCGCGCGCGAGACTGGTGCCAGCACGGCGACCGTCACCCGCATCGCCCAATGGCTGCACCACGGCACGGGCGGCTATCGCGCGGCGCTGGCCCGCGGCGCGGGCGTGGCCGCACGCGCGGGGACCGAGCGATGAGTGCCCTGTCGACCGCAGCCATGGGCGCTGCCCTGTCCACCGTCCGCGACCCGTCCCGATTGCGCCTGGCCGTACCCAACAAGGGCCGGATGCTGGAACCGACGGCCGCCCTGCTGCGTGACGCTGGGCTCGACTTCGAGGATGGCACGCGGGCGCTCGTCGCACGCATCAATACGTTCCCGCTGGACATCCTGTCGGTGCGCACGGACGACATCGCGGAGTTCGTGGCGGACGGTGTCGCGGATCTGGGCATCACGGGCATCAACCTCCTGCACGAGGCCGGCGTCGAGCTGCCGGTGCACCTCGAGCTGGGCTATGGCAGATGTCGGCTGGAGACGGCGGTCCCGAATGACAGCCCCGCGAGGTCCCTGGAAGACCTGCGTGGCCTGCGCATCGCGACCAGCCACCCCAACAGCACCCGTCGCGCATTCGCGGACCGGGGCATCCCGGTGGAGATCATCACCATCAGCGGCGCCGTCGAGGTGGCGCCCAAGCTGGGCCTCGCGGATGCCATCGTGGATCTGGTGTCCACCGGTTCGACGCTGGTCATGAATGGCCTCCGCTCGGTGGGTGAGCTGCTGAGCAGCCAGGCGGTCGTGGTCGGGCCGGAACGTCCGGACGCCGGCCGTCGCGAGCTGGCCGAGGAGCTGCTCACGATGCTTGGCGCGGTGGTCGCGGGGCGCAAGGTCAAGTACCTGATGATGAATGCGCCGAGGACATCCCTGGAAGCCATCGAGGACATCCTGCCGGGCCTGGAGTCGCCCAGCGTCATCCCCCTCGCCCACGAGGGGATGGTCGCGGTCCACTCGGTCGTGCCCGCGGACCAGGTCCATTCGCTATTGGGTCGCCTCCGCGCGGCCGGCGCCTCGGGCATCCTCGTGGTGCCCGTGGAGAAGCTGCTGCCATGAGCGTCGAGAACCTCACCCGGATGCGACGCGTCCGGTTGGCGGAGCTGACGGCCGCCGAGTTGGACGGAATCCTGACGCGGGCCACGACGGTCACCCCGGAACTCCGCGAGCGGGTCCGGGCGATCATCGCGGATGTCCGCGCCGGTGGCGATGCCGCGCTGCGTGACGCGGGCGCTCGCTTCGGTGGTGGGCTACCGAGTGTCGGCGATGCGCCGCCACGCATCTCGATCGCCGCGGACGAGTTGCGGGTCGCACGTGACCGGCTGCCACGCGACCTGCGGCGTGGCCTGGACGAGATGGCCCGCAACATCGAGCGCTTCCACGCGGTCCAGGTGCCGCCGGCGGAACAGTGGGTCGAGGTACGCCCAGGTGTGAACGTCGGGCGTGTCTGGCGCGGCCTTGACCGGGTCGCCGCCTATGTTCCCGGTGGCACCGCGCCGCTGCCCTCATCGCTGCTCATGAGCGCCATCCCGGCGCGCCTGGCCGGCGTCCGGGAGCTGGTCGTGGCCACGCCCACCGGCCGCGATGGCACGGTCTCCCCTGCCCTGCTGGGCGCCGCGGGGCTCATGGATGTGCAGGAGCTGTACGTCATGGGCGGGGCACAGGCGATCGCCGCGCTGGCGTACGGCACCGAGACCATCCGGCCCGTGGACAAGATCGTCGGCCCCGGCAGTGCCTGGGTCACGGAGGCCAAGCTCCAGGTCCTCGACCGGGCTGCCATCGACATGCCCGCCGGGCCCACGGAGGTCATGGTCGTGGCGGATGACACCGCGGACCCGGTCCATGTGGCAGCTGACCTCATCAGCGAGGCGGAGCACGGTCCCGACTCGCCAGTGGTCCTGGTCGCGACCTCGGTCGCCGTGGCGGATGCCATCGAGGACCAGATCGCCATCCAGCTGCCCCGACTCGAGCGGCAGTCGGAGATCGTGACGGCGCTGTCCCGGGGCACGGTGGTCATCGCCGACGATGTGGCGGCCGCGCTCACCTTCGCGGACGCCTACGCACCCGAGCACCTGTCCGTGCTGATCGCCGACGACGACGCGGCGCTTCGAACCTTGCGACACGCGGGCTCGTTGTTCCTGGGCGGCTACTCACCCGAAGCCGCGGGCGACTACGCCACCGGATCGAACCACGTGTTGCCGACCGCCGGCCTCGCCCGAGCGTACGGCGCGCTGTCGGTCGAGACCTTCGGGCGCTGGATGCAGGTGCAGCGGCTCACGAAGGCGGGACTGGCGTCCATCCGTGACAGCGTCGCGGTGGTCGCCGACGCCGAGGGCCTGACCGCTCATCGGCGGGCCGTGGACATCCGCTTCGACGACCAACACACGACCGCCACTTCGGAGGATCGAAGCTGATGGCTGCCGCAGCCCCCGCCACTGCTCCGGTCTCGCAGGTCTACACATGGGAGCCGTCCAACCCGGTGCTCGCCGCGCGATACGGCCTGAGACCCGAGGACATCCTGCGCTTCGACCTCAACACCTCGCCCCTGCCGGCACCGGACATCGCGGCCGCGTTGGCGGGTCCGTTCGATCCGCCCCTCAACGAATACCCCGACAGCATGTACGTCGGAGTGGTCGATGCTGCCGCGGCGTACGTCGGCGTGGACGCATCGAACATCGTCGTGGGCGCGGGCGCCGACGAGGTGCTGGACATCATCGCCAAGACGTTCCTCCCGGCGGGTGGCCGGGCCGTGGTACCCATCCCCACGTATGCCATGTACGGCGTGCTGACGACGCAGCGGGCCGCCACCCTCGACGCCGTCCTGCGTCGGCCGGTGAGCGAGGGCTTCGGCATCGACCTGGAGCAGTTCCTGCCCCGCCTGGCCGGCGCTGACCTTGCCTGGCTGTGTGCTCCCAACAACCCGACGGGCGCACCCGAGCCGCTGAGTGCCATCGTGGCGGTCCTCGAGGCCGCGGCACAGCTGGGCAGCAACGGACCGATGATCGTCGTCGATGAGGCGTACGCGGAGTTCTCGCCGGAGACGTCGGTGTCGCTCATCGACCGCTACCCGGGTCTCATCGTCGTGCGCACGGTATCCAAGGCATTCGCCCTCGCGGGCATGCGGGTCGGCTATGCCATCGCGCAGCGACCCACTATCGAGCGCCTGGAGCGTCTCCGGCCTCCGGGCAGCATCTCGACCGTGTCCGCCGCCGTCGCGGCCGCAGCCCTGCGAGCCCCGGACGTGGCGCGCCGCAACGCCGCATCCCTCATCGGGGAGCGTGTGTGGTTGGCCGATCGACTGGCCGACGTGGGCTTGCCGGCGTATCCCAGCATCACCAACTTCGTGCTCGTATCCATCGGCTCGGTGGATGCGGCCGAGGACCTGACCGAGACGCTGCTGCGCGCGGGCATCGTGACCCGCACGTTCGGGCCCGCCAATCCGCTCCGCGGCCACCTGCGGCTGACCGTTCGGACCCGCCCCGAGAACGAGCGCCTGCTCGACGTGCTCCAGGCTTGGCAGGCAGGGAGGCCCGCATGACCACGACCAACCGGACCGCCGTCCGCGAGCGCACCACCCGCGAGACGACCATCCGCGTCAGCGTCGACCTGGACGGCTCCGGCCGCTCGGACATCAGCACGGGTGTCGGCTTCTACGACCACCTGCTGACGTCGCTGGCGCACCACTCGCTGATCGACATCGAGATCGCTGCCACAGGCGACCTGCACATCGACGAGCACCACACCGTCGAGGACGTGGCGCTCGTCCTGGGTGATGCCATCTCGGCGGCGCTCGGCGACCGGGTCGGCATCAGCCGGTTCGGGGATGCCGTGGTGCCCATGGATGACGCGCTCGCGAGCGTGGCCCTGGACCTGTCCGGTCGGCCATATGCCGTGCTCGACCTGACGTTCCGGGGCGAGCGGGTCGGGGCACTCTCGACCCAGCTCGTGGAGCACATCCTGGAGTCGCTGGCGCGGACGCTGGCTGCCAACCTGCACATCACGGCATCCGGCCGCAACGATCACCACATCGCGGAGGCCACCTTCAAGGCCCTCGCCCGGTCGTTGCGCGCGGCTGTGGCCATGGACCCGCGGCGCACCGGCATCGCATCCACCAAGGGCTCCCTGGGGTGACCCGCAGCGGGCTGGTCGTCGTGGACTACGGCGCCGGCAACCTGGTGAGCATCCGCAATGCCCTGGAGCTGCTGGGTGGTACGCCGAGCATCGCGACGACGTCGGATGACATCGCTCGCGCATCGGTCATCGTGGTGCCCGGCGTGGGCGCCAGCGGACCCGCCATGGAGCGGATGGAGCGACAGGGGCTTGCCGATCCGATCCGCGACGCGGTCCACGACGGTGCCTGGTACGTGGGCATCTGCCTGGGCATGCAGCTGTTGTTCGAGCGGTCGGATGAGGATGGCGCGCAGATGCTGGCGCTGCTGGAGGGTGACGTGGTGGCAATCGCGGATGCACCACGCCTGCCCCATATCGGTTGGAATCAGCTCGAGGTCCAGCGACCGCACGTTGTGATGGGCGGCGTCGCGGATGGCGCGCCTGCGTACTTCGTGCACTCCTACGTGGCGCGACCCGCAGATGCGTCGATCGTCATCACCGAGACGGAGCATGGCAGCCGCTTCCCGAGCATCGTGGTGTCCGACCGCGTCATCGGTTATCAGTTCCACCCGGAGCGCTCCGGCAGCGACGGGCTGCAGCTGTTGCGGAACATGCTGGACCTGACGGGACTCGCACCAGGGACCGACAGCCCTTGGTCCGAGACCCAGGCCCTCTCTGCCAGCGTGGGCTGACCGATGCTCCTGCGCCGTGTCATCCCCTGCCTGGACGTCAAGGACGGCCGGGTCGTCAAGGGCGTCCGCTTCGTTGACCTCACCGATGAGGGCGACCCGCCGACGCTGGCCGAGCGCCACGCCCGAAACGGCGCGGACGAGATCGTGTTCCTGGACATCTCGGCCGCTCCCGAGGCCCGAGGCACCCTCCTGGACGTGGTGGAGCGAACCGCGAAGCGCGTGTTCGTGCCCCTGACCGTGGGTGGTGGTGTGCGCTCCGCGACGGAGATGCGGGACGTGCTGCGGGCGGGGGCGGACAAGGTCGCCGTCAACACCGCGGCCATCCGTGATCCGTCGCTGCTGACGACGTGCGCCCGGACGTTCGGTCGCCAGTGTGTCGTCATCTCGGTCGACGCCCGCGCCGTGCCCGGTGACGCCGAGCGTTGGGAGGTCGTGGTCCAGGGCGGCCGGGAGGCAACGGGCCTCGATGCCATCGAGTGGATCCGTCGGGCGGTGAAGCTGGGCGCCGGTGAGGTGCTCCTGACGTCCATCGACCGCGACGGCACGGGCAGCGGCTTCGACCTCGCACTGCTGCGCGCGGCGAGCGCAGCGGTGGACGTGCCCATCGTGGCATCGGGTGGGGCAGGCACGCCCGGCGACATGGTGGCGGCCATCACGGAGGGCAATGCCGACGCGGTGCTTGCCGCATCCATCTTCCATCGCGACATCCATTCCATCGCCACGGTCAAGGACGCGCTGGCCGCCGCCGGCGTGCCCGTCCGACGCACGAACGGGCTCGCGGCGTGACGGCCGCTGTGCGGACCCTGGACCCGGATACGATCCGCTACGGCGAGCAGGGCCTGATCGCCGCTGTCTGCCAGGACGCCAGCGACGGGCGGGTGCTGATGGTCGCGTGGCAGGACGCCGAGGCCATCGAGGCGACGCTGCGGACCCGCGAGATGCACTTCCATTCCCGGTCGCGGGGCCGCTTGTGGCGCAAGGGCGAGACGAGCGGCAACGTGCTGGCGGTCGCCTCGGCCAGCCTGGACTGCGACGGGGACGCCATCCTGTGGTCGGTCACCCCGACGGGTCCGGCGTGCCACACCGGGACGCGGTCCTGTTTCGACCTGGACGTGGATCCGGGTCCAGGCGGGGACGTCCCCGCCACGCATCCCCAGGGCTTCGCATGGCTCGAGACGCTGTGGGCGACCATCGACGAGCGGGCACGGCTGCGACCCGCGGGTTCCTACACGACCCGTCTGCTGGATGCCGGGGTGGACCTGCCGGCGCGCAAGGTCGCCGAGGAGGCGGTCGAGGTGCTCATGGCTGCCAAGGACGACGCGGTCGCCCAGGCGACTGACGACCCGGCACGCGACCAGGGTCCACTCGCTGGCGAGATGGGTGACCTGCTGTACCACCTGCTGGTGCTGTGCGCCGAGCGTGGCCTGCCACCCGTCGAGGTCCTGGGGGTCCTGCGAGCTCGTCACTCCTGACCTGCGAGCTCTTCACTCCTGACCCGCCGCCGGCCTGAGGCGCGCCCGGGGCGCGGATGAGGCTTGCGACTTCGGCCGGGCCGCAGGCGGAGCCGCGCCCGAGAGGGTCCAGGAATCAAGGAACGAGCCTGGCGATCGCGAGGCTTCCGGACTCCGCGGAGAGGAGGGAGGAGAACGCTCGGTCCGTTCGCGACTCGCGATCGCTTGCTCGTCTGTGTCGTAGTACACACCCCGAGGCCCCCGCAATCAACCTCGGTGGGATCACGAGTCGATTGTCAAACCGCAACAATCGGGGCCGGGCGAGCGTGGCGCTGGCCCTCAGCGGGTCCTCAGGTGCCTCTCAGGTTCATCCGTCCCGCCGGACAACGACGAGCCGCTTTCGGCCCTGGCGCAGCAGGTGGTACCGCCCGGCCACCGGCGTGGGCAGGGGATCGTCCATGGATGCGACCCGGATGCCGTTGATGGACATGCCGCCCTGGGCGATGGCGCGGCGGGCCTCGCCCTTCGACGTGAACAGGCCGCTGTCCACGGCGAGGCCGATGAGATCGGTGCCCTCCCCTGACCAGGCGTGACCGGCGACCTCGCGATACAGCACGTCGAGCACCTCGGCGTCGGTGACCGGCTCGCTGGAGAAGGCCGCGGTCGCGACCCGGACCTGCCGGTCGGCCTCGTCCGCGCCGTGGATGCGCGCCGTGAGGTCATAGGCGAACGCGCGCTGTCCGGGCCGCTTGCCGGGATCCGCGACCTGCTCGGCCATGATGGCGTCGATCCGGTCTCGGGGCATCAGGGTCAGGCGCGTCAACAGCGTGGACACGTCGGCGTCATGGGCATTCAGCCAGTACTGGTAGAACGCGTAGGGAGACGTGATGGTCGGCTCCAGCATCACCGAGCCGGCCTCGGTCTTGCCCATCTTCCGGCCGTCCGAAGTGAGCAACAGCGGCTGCGACAGGCCGTGCGCCGCGTTCCCGGTGACACGCCGGATGAGCGAGATGCCGGCCGTGATGTTGCCCCACTGGTCGGCGCCACCCATCTGCATCTCCACCTCGCGGTCGCGATACAGGTGCAGGAAGTCGGTCGCCTGGAGCGTCTGGTAGCTGAACTCCGTAAAGGACAGGCCACTACCCAGGCGCTGCTGCACGGAGTCCTTCTCCAGCATCGTGGAGATGGTGAAGTGCTTGCCGATGTCCCGGAGATAGTCCAGGAGGTGGTACTCCATCAGCCATTCCCGGTTGTCGACCATGCGTGCCTGCGCGGGACCGGGCTCGAAATCCAGGAAACGCTCCAGCTGCGCCCGGATCGAGGTCGCGTTCGCATCGACCTGGTCCGCCGTCAGCAGCACCCGCTCGGCGCTCTTGCCGGAGGGGTCGCCGATCATGCCCGTGCCGCCACCCACGACGGCCACGGGCCGACCGCCATGTCGCTGGAGATGGACGAGCGCCATCAGCGGTACCAGGTGGCCGACGTGCAGCGATGGACCGCTGGCGTCGAAGCCGACATATGCCGAGATGGGCCCGGTGGCCAGGCGCTCCTCGATGCCTTCGGAGCGATCCTGGAGCAGTCCCCGCCACTCAAGCTCGGCAAGCAGATCGGTCATCGAGGCCATGAGGGGCAGGCATCCTCCGGTGGGACATCGCGGGTGGGTCAGGGTGCCAAGGGTGGCCTGACGGGGACCCTATGCTAGAGTCCGGGCGCGATGCAGTCTCGCCAGCCGCCACGCGGGTCGGCCCGTGGGAACCAGACCTCGTGAGCAGCCAGGGCCAACCACCCGGCGGCTGGGGCCCGCCACCGCCCGGATGGACGCCGCAGACGGCGCCCTCGGCAGGCGGCAGGCGGCCACCGCCTCCACGCCAGAAGCCCAGTGGTGCACGCCGCCTGTTCACGGTGGGCATCCCCGCACTGGTCTACGGCGCCATGGCGACCGTGGCCGTGCTCGCCTTCGTGGGCGTCATCGGCCTGTTCCTTTCCTATACCAGGGGCCTGCCCGATCCCAAGGACCTGGAGACCATCCAGCCCGCCCAGGAATCGATCATCTACGACCGGAACATGGTGGAACTGGCCCGGTTCTCGTCGGGTGAACGCCGGGAGGTGGTGGCCTTCCGGGACATCGCACCCATCCTCATCGATGCCACGACGGCCATCGAGGACAAGACCTTCTGGACCAACACCGGGTTCGACCCCCTGGGCATCGTCTCGGCGGCCCTGGACTCCATCCGCGGGCGAGCACGTGGCGCATCCACCATCACCCAGCAGCTGGTCCGCCAGCGGCTGCTGGATACGGACCTCGTGGCGGAAGGCGGTCGTCTGCCGGAGCGCAAGGTCAAGGAGCTCATCCAGTCCATTCGGGTGACCGAGGCGTTCCCGGGTGATTCGGGCAAGGAACGGATCATGGCCGCCTACCTGAACCAGAACTTCTACGGCAACAACAGCTACGGCGTGAAGACCGCGGCTCGCAGCTACTTCGGGGTCAAGGACCTGGACAAGCTGACGCTGGCCCAGGCGGCGATCCTGGCGGGCCTGCCCCAGGCGCCCGGCAGCTATGACCTGGTCCGGAATGCGGAGGAGACGGAGCTGGGTGACGCCCAGTGCCCCGATCCGGGACCCGAGGTCTCGTGCCTCATCGTGCCCGATGACTCCTCCATCGTGCAGCGCCGCAACTACATCCTGCGGCTATTGGCGGACGACCCCTCGCGGCTCCACGAGAGCGGTAGCACCTACAGCCGGCAGGACTTCCTGGACGCCATCGACGACCCAGCCGTGATCATCGACCAGGTCACGCGGCCCACGCGGGCGCCCCATTTCGTGTGGTACGTCCGCAGCCAGTTGACCGCCGCGCTCTGCGGCGACGAGACCACCTGCCCCCTCCTCGAGCTCGGCGGCCTGCGGGTCGTGACGACGCTCGACTGGAAGGTCCAGCAGGTTGCCCAGAAGTGGGTCGCGGTCGCGGTCATCGCCCCCCACCAGCCCAACCCGCGGTCGTATGCGCGGTCCCGTGGTGTCACCTACCAGCCCTGGATGCAGCGCCTCGAGAACAACTCGGTCTGGAACGGTGCGCTGAGCGCCATCGACTATGAGACGGGCGAGATCATCGCCTACGTCGGCTCGGCGGACTACTACGGCAAGAAGCGGGGCAAGAAGTTCCAGCCCCAGTTCGATGTGCTCACGGACGGCTGGCGACAGCCCGGCTCGGCTTTCAAGCCGTTCACCTACGCGACGGGTATCAATGACCAGGCCATGACCGCATCCACGATGCTCATGGACGTGACGACCGACTTCGGGAAGTTCACGCCGACGGACTTCGACCAGCTGGAGCGGGGCCCCCTGCGCCTGCGCAAGGCGCTCCAGTTCTCGCTCAACATCCCGGCGGTCAAGGCCCTAGCGATGAACGGCATCGGCCGCGTGTACGACATGGCCAGGAAGTTCGGGCTCCACTTCCAGCTGGCCCGGAAGCAGGCGGGCTTGTCCATGGCACTGGGCACCCTCGAGGTGCACCCGCTGGACCTCACGACCGCCTACTCCACGCTCGCAAACGCCGGCCTGTTCCTGGGTAACGCCGCCATCCTCTCCGTTCGGGACACGGCGGGCAAGGATGTGCTGCCGCCGTACGACGTACCCAACGGCCGGGAGGTCATCACGCCCCAAGCGGCGTACGTCGTCACGGATATCCTGGCGGGCAACACTGACCCC
>Ga0105047_10003924_pt1 | contig 26083 bp, 25 predicted proteins | sample MAT04_FD_78384 | JGI IMG/M metagenome (GOLD analysis project Ga0105047, IMG submission 78384) | Freshwater microbial communities from Lake Fryxell liftoff mats and glacier meltwater in Antarctica - MAT-04 (megahit assembly) | ecosystem: Environmental > Aquatic > Freshwater > Ice > Liftoff...
ACTTCCACAGCTTCAACTTCATTTTCTTCGTCTTTATCGGTTTCGTCTTCGTCACCGGTTTTAGATTTTTCATCATCTACACCAGATTCCGCTTCGTCAGAATCGACTGCATCATCTGCCGTAGGAGCATCTGCAACGAACTCTTGCTCATCGCTGGCTCTGATCAAGGATTCGAGCTTTGAATTCATCTCTTCGGTTTGTTCCGGTGTAAGGTCCTGGAGTAAGTCGGCATGGGCCTCAACGGCGTGCGCCATGGCCATATCCATGACTTCTTCTTTGGTCACTGCGGTAGCAACATAATCGCAGTCCATCCCCATATCTTTGCACTCAAACATCATCATAGCAAGGCTCCTTTTTATGAAAAAACGGCGGATACAGATAAGAAAATATTAGCATGTCTGTGTTACCGCCGTGTTAATAAAAATTTAAAGGTTGATTTAGAGGTGGTTAACGTTGTTTAGATTTTAGTGGCAGATGTCGTCAGGTGTTTTGCACTCCATTTGCCTTCTGCAGACCGATTTCGACGTGGTTTTCTACAGTTACGCTGGAAAACACAGCTGGGTGCAATGCTGGAAGCCCTTGCCAAACATACTGGTCAGATTTGGCTGAAAGTGGTTGTGCGAGCAAAATCGCGATTTGCCGTGGTGCTGGAATGGTTGCATGCAGATACGACCTCAGTTTACTTTGAAGGTGGATACGAAGATGCGGAAAATAAGTTAATAGACAATACCACGTGGCACAAATCCATAACCTGGAAAAACTTCACCGATTGCAGGGTTATTCATCCTCTTTTGTAGTATTTCGCCGAGCACATCACGGTAATCGCTGGTCACTGCCAAATCACCTGGACCAGTTATTTGGCTCTGGTCCAGACCGGGCCACACCCCGTGAACTATTCCGCCGTGCACGTGACCACCCATAACCATCATCATGCTGCCGTGGCCGTGGTCTGTGCCAAGCGAACCGTTTTCGGCAGCACGACGTCCAAATTCAGACATGGTTACGGCGGTTAATTTGTCCAGGTGGTCAGCCATATCGACGTGGAAGGCAGCGAGTCCTTCCGCCAGGTCTTTAATGAGATTAGCCATGATGCTGCTCTGGGCGAAGTGAGTATCCCATCCGCCCAGGTCGATGGCGGCGACTTCGAGCCCGACTTCGGCCTTTATCAGCATGGCGGTCTGTCGCAGGGCAAGCCCAAAGTTGCTCTCGGGATATCTGGTGGAGGTGGCTTGAGGCTTGTAGCCTGCCTGTCCATAACCTGGCGAAGGGTCGAGTTTTTGCAAAATATCCAGTATCTTAAGAGTCTCCTGGCCGGGGATGTCATTGGCGTAGATGGTGTTAAGGGTGGCCCGCATTTGAGCAACGGCGCGCGGGTCGCCGCCGAGATGGAAATCGGCGATGGAGCGCAGGGCAGAAACAGGTACCGAACCGCTTAATGAACGCTGGGGCAGGTTTCCCAGTCCAATGGCGCGCAGTGGGGATGTGTTGCCTGTGTCGAGCGAAGCCAGGTGGCGCCCGATCCAGCCGGAAGCGGGACCACGTTCATCGTCTACACCGCGCTCCATCAATTCCATGGCTTTGAAGTGGCTGTGCGATTCGTCCGGTGCACCGCAAGCGTGGATGATGGCAAGTTGTTTTTCTTGCCACATCTCCAGCAGCGGTCGCATCTGCGGATGCAGACCAAAAAAGGTATCGAGGTCAAGGCTGCGGTCAATGGTTCTGGCGCGCTTATCGTCGGGGCGCGGGATGCCGAGACTGGGGCGCAGGTTGTAGTAAGCGGGTTCGCCGTGTGGCACAACCATGTTCAGCACATCCGCCGCACCGCGCAGAAAAATCACTACCAGGGTGTCGCCCCGCGGTGAGGTTTGGGGCGGGGCAAAGGCCAGCCGAGGCAGCCAGGATGAAAGACGGGTAAGGGTCACTTTACCTCCATTGGAAGGCTGGTGAGGCCAGCAAGCCGCCGGCAAAAATGGGAAACACTTCATCATCGCTTGCACCAGCAGAACGCAGGGATGCCAGCAGTCTGTCACGTTCCACAACGGGCAGGGCAGAACCGATCAGCAGGCTGGCAAGTGCATCAAATGACTCGCCGGAACCAGATGTAGCGGTTAAGGAGCCCAGATCTAGCTCAGTTTTATTAATTTCGTTGCGCACCAGGGCAAAAGCAAATTGCCAACGCGGCAGCAGGTTACCCTGCCAGGCCTCCTTCCGGTCGGGGTATCCATCTGGTGTGGGCCATTTGAAAGGCGTCTGCCCCATGCGCAGCAGGTATTCCTGCACAGCGAAGCCGCAATCGCTTTCAACGTTCAGCATTCTCAATGCGGCAGCAATAAAGTTGACTGGCCGCCGGTACTTCGGATTTGCCAGGGGCAAACCGTCCAATAGGATCACCCTGAGGGTGGCGCGAATATCTCCAACGGAATTTTTAAAAACCCGGGCAGCTTTTTGGACAATTTCCGCGGATGGGGTATCCGAAAGAAAGCGCCGGGCAAGTTTTTCGGCAATGAATTGGGCAGCAGCCGGGTGCCTTGCCAGGCGCTCGATGATTTTTTCACCTTCATCCTGTCCGCCAGGGACGATGCGTTCCCCAAGGACAACCTTGTCCCCAGAATCGTGTTTATTGTCATCAAAAGTAAACTCACCGCGCCAGAAATGCTCTTTGACGCCCCAGCCCGTCAGACAGCGCGCCAGCTCCATCACGTCGGTCTGGTTGTAGCCACCGTGGAGGCTGAGGGTGTGCAACTCCATCAATTCGCGGGCATAGTTTTCATTGGGCGCTCCTTTGTGGTTGGCCTGGTTGTCGAGATAAGTGAGCATGGCCGGGGAATGTGCAGACGCCCAGACCAGGTCCCGGAACGTGCCCAGCGCGTGGGTGCGGGCTACTTCGCGATCATCAACAGTTTTCAGGTAGTAACAATCACCTTTGTCAGTGGCAATATTGAAGTGGTCGTTCCAGAACTCAACAAGCACTTCGTAAAGTTGGCGTTTGCTGTAGACCTGGCGTAACAGTGTGCCCTGGCGCAGTTGGTTGGGGACGGTTTCAAGATCAAAATCATCGAAAAGTTTGTTGCTCAGGTCGAAAAGTTGCTGTCCATTCATGTCGAGAGTATCGAGGTTGCGCAACCGCAGATTGCAGGCAAAGTCATCGATGGAATCGGGCGCGAGCTGTTCCTCGACCCAGGCTTTGAGACCGATTTCAGCCATGTGAACACGTTCAGATGGCCGCGGGCCGAAGGTAAGCCGGTTCAGGGCCAAGAAATCGCTGGCGCTGCTGGGCGGCCAACCGGTTATTGGCGGGTCTCCAACCAGATTGTAGATCGGTCGGCAGGAACCCAGGGTGCTGCTGGCGGCAACCAGACCTGTAAGTTTGAGAAAGTCGCGGCGGGATATAGGCATAAGGGTTTTAAGGAGCTGAGAGGAAGGTGTTCCAGGTGGCCAGAGCAGGTTTGGGCGTGCCGTCTTTTTCTCGCAGGCCTACCGAGACAAAAAAGCCGAGGGTGTTAATATCATCCGAGCTGGTACCTTGTTGGCTCATCACTTTGGCATACGAGTCGAGGTTCAGATCGTCCAGGAGCAGGTAAATCCAAAAATCGAGCCGTTTCCCTAGCTGGGAGTGGATGGCCTTGAGATAATCGACCTGGTCCTGCGGTGCGCCAGGGGCTTGATTGATTGGGCGCGAACTGAAACCTCCTTCGGCGACCGCCAGCGGTTTGTCGGTGCGGGTCAACAGCGGTGTGTAATAATCGGTGGGGATGGCGCTGCCGGATGGAAAGGCGATAAATGGGTAGCTGGAAATGACCCACAGGTCGAGCTGTGGCTCAAAGATTTCGATTTGCTCCCATTGGATTTGATGGCGCGCGCCAACCGTCTCGAACCCGGCCAGGTTGTTGAGCTGCTCCCATTGGAAGGTGACGAACACCTGGGTTTCGGGCGATTTGGCTTTAATGTCGGCGTATATCTCTCGATACAGGCTGAGGAAATTGGCAGCATCTTCGGGGTGGGACTGCATATAGGTGTTGATTTCGGAAGCCAGCCCCAGGTAACGTGGATTAAACTCGCGCAGCAGGCGCAGGGTATAGTTGCGGAAGGCGCTGCGCACATCGGGATTGGCAAAGGACGCCTGCCAACCGGCGGGCAATCCCATGAACTCGCGGCGGTTCAGTCCGTTGAGCGGGTCTACGATATATATGGTGTCGAGGTTGTTGGCGATTGCCAGTTGATGGCTGTTTTTCAAGTCGGTGATTTTCTGCGATTCGACATCCGCACCTTTGACGAAATCAGCCCAGGGGATGGCTTCCTGCACCAGGACGACATCGCCGTGCTGGCCGATGGCCTTATAAGTGGCGAAAACACTCTTAATCGAGACTTCGGGCGGTGTAGCGAAAAAGCCATAGGCAGTGCGCCCGCTCCCGAAGATGGATGCTTCAGGGGTGTAGGTTGGGTTTGGGAAGGGCGATACACTTTTTCCGCAAGCAAGCACGGCCAAAAGCAGTAGGCCAATAACGAGAGGCGGGCGGGGAATTGAATTCATAGGATGCTGAATGGATTTACTCATGCGCAACAGCCGGGTTGATGACAGGAGTGGAAACCGTTTTAGGCGACCAGCGCAGCAGAGCAAAACCTGTTGCACCCAGGGCGGTGACAATGGTTAGCGGTAAGACGATAATCCAACCGATTACCGGGAAAAAGACAGCCAGCTCGAGGGCAATTGCGCTGCGCAGGAAGGCCGCCGCCGGGCTGATGTTGGATTGTTGGGTCAGGCGCGCGCCCATTCTCGCCGCGATGCCCGCAGAACCCAGGCTGGAGATTGTCAGGAGGATGACAATCAGCGCCCAGCCTATGAATTGTGCGGGGCCAAAGGGTAACATGAGTAAAACCAGGATGGGAACTAGCGCGATGGCAGTAAGTACTCCGCCAAACCAGAAACACTGGGCAGGGGTCTGGTCAAGGCGGGTCTGGGCGCGTTCCACGCTCGTGGGGAATAAAAGCCACCAGGTGCTGAGCATGCCAGGGAAGGTGATGCCAATGATTAGCAGTGAGCCAAAGATTGCGGAGATGTCGGCCATATGATTTTTCCTTTTGATGAGTGGTTTCTATAAAGGAATACAAGGTATTGGAGAAAATGTTGCAAAACCTTTGCCAACAAAAAACGCGCCTTGCAGCGCGCCTTTAGTTGGAATGGGGATTTTAGCCCGTTGTTTTCTGGAAGAAACTGATGATAAACGCGCCCATTCCGACCCAGGCGGCGCAGGGGAGGAGCAGAAACCAGCCCACCAGTGGGACGGAGCCGCCTAACCCGAGCAGTAACGCGCCCCACAACGTGTGTTTCCAGGTGGATTGGGTTGGGGCGATTCGTTCACCGATGAGTTGAGACATGCTACACAGGCCGAAACTGAGAGCGGTGGAGAGTATTATTGTTACGAGCAGAGATGGCAGGAGTAGAAGAACTTTAAGAAAACCATCAACTTTCTCAGCGATTGAGAAGAATGCCAGGGCAATCACAAGAAAAAAAATGAAATTTACCATGCCAGTGACAAAGGCGCGACCCGGCAGGCGGGTTGCGTTATCAATGGTTTTTGCAGTCCGAGACGGAAAAAAGGAGCCAAGCACGATAAAATACGGGATCAGGTTGATGCTGAAAATGATGATCGCAAGGCTGATAAGCAGGATTTCGTTCATAATGTTCTCCGGGAGTGGGGATTCAGTAGCAGGATATTGGCGGTCAACCATAGCAGGGATGCGCTGATAATGACAATGGTCAACGTGGTAAAGGTCAGGTTAATACCTGATGTGGGTAATTCAAAGTTGCTGGTTGAAAGACGCAAATCAGCTGTGACTTTGAACATGAATGTTGTCAAAGAGGTGATATTTTCGCTCAGCGAGGGTAGGTTGAGTGGCTGGATCCATTTTTCGACCAGTGGCCATATCATCCCGAGGCCCTGTTGGGAGGCCAGAATGATCGCCAATGATGCCGCAACAGCCTGGGCAACGGTCAGCCATTGGATGGGTCGGGGTAGATACGGGGTTTGCTCGAGCCTGGCGACGATAGCCAGGGAAAAGTCCACATCCATGGTCACCTCAGGCAGGGAGTCTAGATCGGCCAGGATGGCGCACAGTTCGTTGAGACTCGCGGCGCAATTTGGGCAGGCCTCCAGGTGGGACCTGGCCTGGTTGTATACATCCGCCGTGAGTCGATGGTCCAGGTATTCATTCAGGGTTTCGTATGAGAGGTGGGTCATATTTTTCTACTCAAGTTTATTGTCTACTATTTTTCAACATTTCACCCAATAGTTTACGGGCGCGGAACAGGTCGCTTTTAACATCGGAAAGTGGGCGGTTGATAGTCTGGGCGATTTCTTCATAGCTCAGGTCCTGAAAGTGGCGTAATTCGATGATGATACGGTACCGGATTGGGAGACCCTGCATTGCGAAGCGAATATTTTCAGACTGTTGGCGTTGTTCAACAATTTGCGGTGGGTAAGATGTCGAGTCGGTTTCGTCAAGCTCATCGTCCAGTACCGGAATGTCCCGCGCGCTTGCTGATATATGATTCAGGCACAGATTCGCCGCGACACGTCGAACCCAGGGCAAAAAGGGCCGTTCCAAATCAAAGGTATACAGGCGTTGGTAGGCACGCAGATAGGTTTCCTGGGTCAGGTCTTCAGCTTCCCGGCGCTCGCCGAGCATACGGTAACATACGTTAAATACTGCCGCTTGCGTCTGGCGGACCAATTCGCCAAACGCCTCGGTTTCACCTCGGCGGGCGCGCAAAATCAGATCGCGGTCAGGAAGGTCAATCATGTTTAAAGGATAATACAGTTGGAGATGATTAAATGTTGCAAAACTTCTGAATTGAACTGGCAATCTTGAGTCAATTTATCGATGGATGTTTTGTTAGTACGATTAAAATTGAACCCTGCGTTTGAATTCAAAGTAGGTGCGTTACCATTGCAGGCGGCAACCCATGTAACTCATATACAGGGTAAGTATTCGTACTGAGATGTTAGTTTTCGTAAGTTGTGGACTCATCCACTGAGCTTACCAATGAATTCACGATTTCGCAAATTTTTAGCGAAAGGTCAGTGACTCTACTGCAACTACTCAATTCTCCAAGATGCGAAGTTTTCAGTGATAAAATCGGACAAACAACGGCGGAAAAAATTTAAGGAAAATAGCTATGTCTGAAATCCTTAACCTGGAACAGGTAATATCCTACTTCGATAAACGTATCCAAGAACACGGCGCTTCGCCGCGCGGTGCTGATTGGAACGGCGATGTTTCGCAGAACGTGCGCTTCGATCAGTTGCTCAAGGTCATCGACAACCCCTCTTTTTCCCTGCTCGATTTTGGCTGCGGTTATGGCGCGTTGGCAGATTATTTGGCCAAAAAAAACTTTGACTTTGACTATTACGGTTTCGATATTCTCGAAAGCGCTCTTGAAACTGCCCGCGTTACGCATGCATCCCAACCTCGCCGGACTTTTTTAAGTCAAAAAGAACAAATTCCGCCATGTGATTATGCCGTTGCCAGCGGTCCCTTTAATTATCGCGCTGGTAATTCTTTTGAAGACTGGACCAGGCTGGTGCTTGCTGAGTTGACCTTCCTCGACCAGGTCAGCCGACGGGGCTTCGCAAGTAATTTTTTAACCAAATATTCCGATGCTGAGAGAATGCGACCCGATTTATATTACGCCGACCCGCTCTTTCTGTTCGATTATTGCAAACGTAATTTTTCTAAAAATGTTGCACTGCTACATGATTACACCATTTACGACTTTACCATAATTGTTCGGAAAAATATCTCCACATAAATACTGTCCGTTCTTTTACAATCAGATCGCGGATTTTTTACAAATAATCGGTTCTTATACCGCACTTTCCAATAAATTGGTGAAAGAAGGCATTACCAATATCGCCGAGAAATTTGCATATTCAGGATATGTTGATTCTACCCATGTGGCTGACTTTGATGGCATAACCGATCCGGAAGATCGTGAAATGGTGGAGCTCGATATATACTAGATATACACCATATGGGGATGATGTGGTAACGATTTGACCGGGATTATAGCGGTATGGAACTCCCGTCTGGCTGCCAGAAGTAATTCTGGTAAAACTAAAATCTCGAGATGAGTTGATCATTTCGAGATTTTAGTTTTAAGCCGCACTTTGCCCCGGTTTCGAGACATTGTTTGGTAAAAAAAACGCGAAGCGAAAGCAGTCTGCTCGGCTTTTGTTGTCCAAACCTGGCTTTGGTTCACTTTCTCTCGTGGGGGAATTGATTGCGGGTTCGTTGTTTCAGAACTCATTGCAACCGCGATATTCAGGATTATAGGATTAAACGCTGAAGGATGGTTGAGAAACGATTAATAAGCTTTTGAAGGGATGTTTTTGAAAACTCAAGTTAGCCGGTGGAAAGAGATAATTTCATCCAGTTTTCTCTTCCTGCAGAACAATTTGCCTGCCAATAAATGCAAATACGATCAAAACCAAAGCCGTCAGCCAGGCGCCAAGACTGAAAATAGACGGTCCATACAAGGCAAGGCCAGTTCCGCCCAAGACCAACAAAACCCCCAGGATGCCAAACATTTTCATACCATACAGGGCAATAAAGGGCAGATAATGAGCGCCAACAACGATCATGGCGGCCGGAAAAAACCAGCTTTCACGGTACAGACCGATCGCACCAACCAGCAAAAAGTTAATCGGTACGGTGAAGGCAATCTGTAAACCCAGTGACCACAGCGCATTATCGGTGCTGACTTTGGCTGGGCGGCCGATCAAGCGCAACACCCCCTGGGTTAACGGAAAGATGAACATGCCACCCAGAAAAAGAAGGACCATCCCAGAACGGGGCGAGACCCAAATACTGAGGCAGGCGGCTGCCAGCCAAATTAACCCGGATACCAGCTGCCCGGCAAACCCACCTAAAAAGGCCGAGCGTATTTCACGTTGAGCATTGAGAACCTTCATGAATAATCCTGTTCGATTGTTTTAGGTTCCGGGAGATTGCGGTAAAGCAGAAATACCCGGCTCAATTTTGTGATCGGTTACGCTGAATTACGGTTTTGGATCAGGTCCATGACCGCGCCGATGACCAGCCCGAGCCCTGCTCCGATTGCAATATTATTCATAAGGACACCCATGCCAGCGCCAAACGCCAGGCCAACACCAACCCACACAACACGCGGGGATTTCTTCACAACAGGTTCAGTTTCCGGTTTGTCATTCATTTGTTTATTCTCCTTGAAGCTTTTCGATACAGCACTTATGTGGCGGCAATCACGGTCGTGGTTGCCGCGGAATCCATCTGCATCAGAATGGTTAGATACCAACCCAGGGTAGCCAGAAGAGGCAGTTCGCTTGCCCGGTCCAGAGTTGGCGAGACTTCCAAAAGGGAGGAGGCGTGCAAGACACCGCCAATTTTGCGGAATTTGACCAGCGTTTCACCTATCTCGGTTTTAATTTCATACTCGGTGGCCCAAAAATTGGTGCTGGCCAGGTAATTGCGTCCATCGGAAAACATCAGCGTCCCGCCGCCTTTCCAGGTATGATTCTTGAAAGTGGCGATATCTTCGCTGCCTTCACACATCCGCACTGTGACCCTGGTCTGGAAAAAACCAACCCGTTTGAAGCTCCAGCACCCGCTGGCAGTCTCGGCCAGGGCCAGCGATCCAAAGGAGCTGCGGAAACGCAGAGTGGCGATCAGTTCATCACCGGCTCTCAGCTCATATTCCATTTTGCTCATGTGGGGCTGTGTCCATTTGAGCTCTTTTCCGATTATTTCATGGATATCTTTCATCAGGATGCATCTCCCATAATATGTTTTGGCGTTTCAGCGATCTCAATTCAGGTACTCACAAAAAACCACCCAAACAAACAAGGTTTCCATGTATAAATACGTAATCCGGCCAAGCAAAGTTCCATTTTTAGCCAGGGCTTCCTATCAGCGCATTCAGGATCCTTGATCAATTGCTGACGGCTTTGCCCTGACACATACATGCAGGATAATCCCAGAAGTGCTCTTCGAAATCCAACGGTCAAAATCCGCAAGGATAACCCGGTGGCATTAGGGTCTCCCCCAGTTGGTGGATTCGAAACCCCCAACCGATGGACGCTGGTCTGGGGTTTTTGGTGTACGATAAATTCACCACACTTGGTCGTGATCCAGCCTGCCGTTGGAAACTGAAAAATTGCATCAGGTTCACCCGGGGATATTTTCTGACGATTCAGTATCTCTTCCTTTTTGGCGCAGTGAGTCTATGGTTAATGAGTCAACGCACACAGCAACCGTTTGTCGGAAATTTAATCTGGTCGGTCTTGGCGCTAATTTACGGCCTGGAAAGGAGACTATTTTCTCGAAGCAAGGATAAATTAAAACGTTCAACAAATGGCCAGAGTCTGGACGACATCCTCGCGAAAACAGTTGTTGTCCGCAACGGTTAAGCATCGAAAGGCTAAGACCTTGTTTAAGAATTCGAAATGCTTGCCATTGATGCTATTTTTAGACAAAAATTTTGCTGCTTCGCCCAAGAACCTTATCGACTGGCATGTAAGGCTGAAGCAAGGCCCATTCTGTGTCGGTCAAATCGGTTGAATAAGGGTTTCGGCTCATGCTTCAATTTTATGGCTTCCACCGACGCGATTCAATTCTTAAACACGCTCTAACACAAGGCTGAATGGCATCTTTATTTGTGACATTTTTCACATGTAAAAGATGACTGACAGGGTTATACTCAATAGTAGGATTGTTGGAGAGTCTACAAAATGGAAATTACTCCTTATGTACTATTAAGCCTTGGCGCAGTGTTTTGCGCTTATCGGGCAGTGCGGTCGCATCGTTTGTTGGCTTCCTCTTTGTATTTGGCGGGGGTTAGCGCGCTGGTTTCGGTGATGTTGTTCCTGCTTGGCGCAACTGAAGTGGCTGTTATTGAACTCAGCGTGGGGGCGGGGCTGGTGACGGTTCTACTCGTTTACGCCTTAAGCGTGGTCGGTGAAGATGCGCAGGATCCCGTCTCAGTGGTCCCTAGACCGCTGGCCTTTGTGCTGGTGGCTCTGGTAGCGGGACTCATTGGCTGGATGACTTTACCGCTGATGCCCCTGCCGCAGGCAACCCGTGACCTGTTGCTGGTGGACGTACTCTGGAAAAAACGCGCTCTCGATGTGTGGATTCAAATGGTGTTGATTTTCTCAGGCGTGTTGGGTATCCTTGGCCTGCTGGCTGAAAGTAAAACCATCAAAGAGCAAGCCCTCGAAGAAGAAGGGATGATGGAGTCAGTCAGCTTTGTGATCGCGCATCAAGAGGCGGAAACCCAGGACATTGAAGCGACTCCCGAAGAGGTGTAAGCATGAACATTCTTAATGTGGTCTTATTCACGGTGATGTGCCTGCTGGGCGTGGGACTCTATGGCCTGCTCATTACCCGCAACCTGATTAAGGTCGTAGTGGTTCTGCAATTGCTGGTCAAGTCCGTGGTGCTGGCCTTCGTTCTGGCGGGCAATGTCAGCGGACAGCCTGGCATTGGCCAGAGCGTGGCGGCTACGGTGATCGTTGCCGATACGGTTGTGGCGGTTGTAGCGTTGGCACTGGCAGTGCAGGTGCGCGTTCGCTTTGGCACGCTCGACATCCAAAAGATTTCATCCCTACGAGGCTAGGATGACGAGCCTTCTTTCTCTCTCTTTGATTATTATTCCCTGGCTGGGTGCGCTTGTGGTTTGGCGTGTCGGGGACAATCACCCAAAATGGCAACATGGGCTGGCTGTCTTTTTTTCTGTCCTGGCAGGAATTCTTGCACTGCTTATGATCCCTTACGCCTCCAGTGAAGTGGTTTTCTCCCTGCCAATGGGCAGCCTCTTTGGCGAGTTGACTTTCGTTAGCGACGGTCTCGCGGTGGCACTGGCGGCGATTGCCTGTGTGGTTGGTTCGCTCGCGGTGCTCTTCTCCGTGGATTATATGCACGGTGAGCGCCAACTGGGTCGTTTCTACGCTTTCGTCCTGCTCTTCATTGGCGCGATGACGGGGCTGGTTCTCAGCAGCAACCTTCTCTTCCTGTTCTTTTTCTGGGAGATCACGGCGCTGTGTTCGTATGCGCTCATCTCATTTTACAACGATGATCCCAAGGCAGTGGCGGGCGGCATGAAGGCGCTTATCATCACGCAATTTGGCGGAGTGGGACTCTTGGTGGGCGCCTTGACTGTGTTCGGGCAATTAGGCTCTTACCAGATCCCCAACCTGATCCAGCACGCTTCGAACCTGCCCTCGGGTCTGCTTGCCGTTATGGGATTTGGATTCCTGCTGGCGGCGGCGGCCAAGTCGGCGCAGTTCCCGTTCCACACGTGGCTGCCCGATGCCATGGAAGCGCCGACGCCGATCAGCGCCCTGATTCATGCGGCGACGATGGTCAATGCGGGTGTGTATTTGTTGGCCCGTTTTTATCCCGTCTTTGCGCCAGTCCCTGGCTGGAGCTTTGCAGTTATGTTGGTTGGCTTGATCACAGCCCTGCTCACGGCCGTCATGGCCTTGACCGCCATGGATTTGAAACGTGCGTTGGCCTACTCGACTGTCAGTCAGTTGGGCTACATGTTCTATGCCATTGGCGCGGGCGGGATATTCGCGAGTCAATTACATTTGCTTAGCCATGCGGTTTTTAAAGCACTTTTGTTCCTGGCGGCGGGATCGGTTATTCACAGTGTGGGCACGCGCGACATGCGCAAGATGGGCGGACTGGGCAAGCAAATGCCGTTCGTGCGCAATGTCTTCATTTTGGGCGCGCTGGCCCTGGCTGGTTTCCCGATCATGAACGGTTTCTGGAGTAAGGAACTCATCCTTGAAGAAGGCTTGAAGAATACGCCGTGGTGGGCTTATGGTGGTATGCTGATCGGTGCAGGTCTGACGGCTTTCTACACTCTGCGCATGACCTGGATGGTCTTTTTCGGTGAGCCACGCGAGGCGCTGCACGCGCATGACGCGGGCAAGGCGATGAAGATTTCACTCGGTATCCTGGCGGTCGGTTCGTTTACCACCTGGCTGTTTGTGGGCGGTTTCTCCGAGATGCTCGCGCGGACATTGCCATTCCACGAGTTCCATGTGTTGACCCTTGGCGCGTTGATCGAAGAAGTGCTGTTTGCGCCCGCCACCTATGTTGCGCTGGGTGTGGTGATGCTCGGGCTGGCGATCAGTTGGATGGTCAGGAAGCAGGCCACAGGACCAGTGCCTGAAGCGTTGGAAGTCCTCAGCCGCGAGAGTTTTGGCCTCGATTGGTTGAATAGGCAAATCGCCAAAGTCACGCTCCGATCCGCATCGATTTTGCAAAAGACCCAGACGGGCGAGATGAACTGGAATGTGGTCGGAATCATTGGCGCGCTGGCGTTGGTACTGGGCATCCTTTTGTGGAGCGCGTCATGAACATTTCGATGTTTACTTTGCTGGTGGGGATCCCGCTGATCTCTTCACCTGTCGTTTATCTGGCGGGACGGCTGGGACTGCATAAGGAGATTTTAAAACACCGCCGCAGTTGGTTGGTGCGCGGACTGGCTTTGCTGGCCATGCTGGCAACCTGGGTTCCGTTCATCAATCTGTGGTTGGAGTTTCAATCGGGCGGCAAACGGTTATTCTTTAATGTCGAAAGCATTTGGCTGCAAGCAGATGGGCTGAGCTTTTTATTAGCGGCGATGGTATTGACGCTTGGCACGCTGACAATCCTGTTTTCAGGAAAGTATATGGCGGGCGAAGTAGGCGAGGAAAAATATTACGCCATGCTGCTGGCCATGATCGGTCTGATGATCGGGCTGGGTTGTGCCAACGACCTGTTCAACCTGTGGGTCTGGTTCGAGGCCATGGCGGTCTCGTCCTATTTGCTGGTGGCTTTTTATCGTGAACAAGCTGGCTCGCTAGAAGCGGGCATGAAGTACGTTGTTCAAAGCGCGGTGGGATCGGTGCTGGCCCTGTTGGGTGTGGCGCTGGTGCTGGCGCAAACAGGCACGTTAGACATGGACCAGATCCAGTTGATGGTTAGCACCATGACCGTCAACAAGGTTGGCTTGCTCGCGGCGGGTGCCTTGTTCGTGATTGGTTTTGGCGTCAAGGTGGCGATGGTTCCGCTGCACACCTGGCTGCCCGATGCCCACTCACAGGCTCCCAGCGGAATCAGTGCCATGCTTTCGGGTGTGGTCATCGAAGCGGGGCTGGTGGCAATGCTGCGGGCGCTCTCCACTCTGACAGGGACTTCGCTCTCGTGGGGCTGGCTGTTACTCGCCTTCGGCGCATTGAACATGTTGTACGGCAACCTGCTGGCCCTGCAACAGACTCAAGTGAAGCGCATGTTGGCGTTCTCCAGTTTGAGTCACATCGGCTACATTTTGCTCGGTCTGGGAATTGCCCTTGTCAGCGGACAAGCTGTAGGTGCGCAAGGCGCGTCTTTCCATCTCTTCACGCACATGCTGATGAAGGGACTGGCCTTTCTCGCAGTTGGCGCGATGATGTTTGCTCTTTTCCACGATCAAGGGATTCATCGTCCGCTTGTCGCGCATGACTTGAACGGCTTGTCCTCTCGCTATCCATTGGCAGCGTTGACCTTGAGCATTGCGCTACTGGCGCTGGGTGGTCTGCCTCCGTTGGCGGGTTTCATGTCCAAGTGGCAAATATTCGTGGCGGGATTCCAAAGCGGGAGCGGCTGGCTGATGGGTTTTGTGGTCTTTGCCGCGCTGAACAGCGTGCTTTCGCTGGCGTATTACGCGCCGCTGGTTAACCGCATGTATCGTCTTAAGCCCAGTGCATCGGTGAGGAGTGGCGGGGCGCTTGGTTGGTCCATGCAACTTCCGCTCGTTTTGATGGCACTGGCTATCTTTGTGATCGGCCTGTTCCCAGCCATGATGAACTGGCTGACCGAGCCTGCGGGCGCAGCCTTGATGAGCATCTTCCAATAGGAAGGAGACGATATGTCCGATTTAATACTCTCTCCAGTAATCGCCTTCACCTTTTACATGATGCTTGTCGCCGTTCTTTCGCTGGTGGGCTGGGGTATCTCGGCGCGTGGCAAGGTCAATGCCACCAAACGTGAAAAATATGCAGGCGGAGAAGAGCACGATACCGAACCCGCCGCGCCTGGCTACCGTCCGTTTTTCAAAGTTGCATTATTTTTCGCCGTGTTACATCTCGGCGTGCTGATGATCGGCACCAGCGGCTTCTCACCATTCACAGGTGTCTACGTCGGCGGGCTGATCTTGGCGCTCATCGCCTTGATGCTGGGATGATACGTTATGGTGGTTGAGTAGTAGTCCCGGCTGTTCTTAGTGGGGCATACCGAAACCACCAATAGAAAAGAGAGATTTATATGATTGCTGCTCCAAGTCTTATAAACAAAGTTGTGTCAGGTATCACTACCTGGGCGCGCGTCAACTCACCGTGGATCATCCACTTTAACAGCGGCTCGTGCAATGGCTGTGACATTGAGATTCTCGCCACGCTCACGCCGTATTACGATATCGAACGTTTCGGCGTAAAGCTCAAGGGTAGTCCCCGTCATGCAGATATCCTTGTCTGCACAGGTCCTGTCACCCGACAGGCACGAGATCGCCTGCTGCGCATATACGAGCAGATGCCCGAACCGAAGTTCGTGGTGGCGGTCGGTTCGTGCGGTATTTCAGGCGGCACTTTCGCGGGCTGTTACAACGTTGTCGGTCATATTGACGAAGTCCTGCCCGTCGATGCTTACATCCCTGGCTGCCCGCCACGCCCCGAAGCGATTATTGATGGTGTCCTCAAACTGTTGACTCACATCAAAGATGGCACCCGCCCCGAACTGATCAAGCCCGAACTGGGAGCGCACGCATGAACACTGAAGCACGCCTCCAACGCGCCAAAGAGATATTGACTCCGTTTACAAAAGAAATTCTGACTCCCGAGACCAATCGCGTGGATGTTGTTATTGACGCGGGCGACTTGACCAAAGCCACGGCTGCTATGAAAGCGGCGGATTGGGGCTACCTTTCCGCGATCACGGGTCTGGACCTCGGGCCTGAGGCTGGCAATCTGGAGGCGCTCTACCACTTTTGCGACGCTGCTGCGGTCACATCCCTGCGCGTACGCCTGCCGCGCGATGGGCAACCTGAAATCGCCTCCATTGCGGATCAGATCCCAGTTGCATCATTCTTCGAGCGCGAACTGAGCGAGATGCTCGGCGTGGCCGTGGTTGGTACGCCCGACCCGACACACCTCTTCCTGCCTGATGATTGGCCTGATGGCGTCTTTCCAAACCGCAAGGAATTTACGATTGAGAAGGCGGCTCCGGTGGAACGCGATATTCCGAAGGTCCCCGAGCAGGGTCGTGTGGGCAACAAGTTCATCGTCCCAATCGGCCCGCAGCATCCTGCTCTCAAGGAGCCTGGCCACTTCGAGTTTGCCGTGGACGGGGAGGTCATTACAGGCGCGAGAATGCGACTCGGCTATGTTCATCGTGGCATTGAAAAAGCCACCGAACAGCGCAATTGGATTCAAAACTTGTATCTGCTCGAACGCATTTGTGGCATCTGCTCACATACACATACCAGCGCCTACGCCATGGGAGCTGAAAAATTGGCGCAGGTCGAGGTGCCTTCGCGCGCGCTTGCCATCCGCGAACTGATCGCGGGCTTGGAGCGTATCCACAGTCACTTGTTGTGGCTGGGAGTGGCAGCGCACGAAGCGGGTTTTGACACACTGTTTATGTACTCGTGGCGTGACCGTGAAACCGTAATGAACTTATTGGAAGAGATCACGGGTAATCGCGTCAATTATTCCATCAGTGTGCTGGGCGGTGTGAAGCAGGATATTGGCCCCGGGGAGACCAGGTCGATTCATAAGGCGATGGATTATCTCGAGGAGCGCATTCGCTATTACCTTGACATTGTCAGCACAGATGCGATGTTCCTGCAACGCACACGCGGCATCGGCACTATGACGCGAGATGAGGCGATTTTATATGGCGCGTTGGGTCCCACTGCGCGTGCCTCGGGTCTGGAGCGCGACGTGCGCATCGACTCTCCATATGGCGCATATCACCAATTCCCCATCAGCCTGATCACTGATGAGCGCGGCGATCTGGAAGCCAAGTTCACCGTCCGCTTGAAGGAATTATTGGTTACGTGCTTCGCCATCCGCACGATTGTGGATAACCTGCCAGCCGGGGAGTTGGCGGTGCGCTTCCCTCGTAAAGTCCCCGCTGGTGAAACGGTCAGCAGGGTTGAGGCTCCGAGAGGCGAGGCGTTTTACTTCATCAAAAGCAATGGTGGCGAGAATCCCGAACGGATCAAGATCCGCACACCCAGCCTTTGCAATTGGACCTCCGTGCTCAACAAAGCGGTCGGACATCAACTGGCCGATATGCCGATGCTGATTGCGGGCATGGACCCGTGCTTCTCATGCAATGACCGCATGGTGACCGTGCGCCGCAAAGATGAGACGGAGACGATGTCCTGGGCGCAGTTACGCGCGTATGGAATTGAGAAATATAAAATGAAATCTGAAGTGCGGACTAGGCCTGCACTCCGATACCCATTGAGATGAGCCGATAATATGGAAACTGTCCTCGCGATTACCTCCATCATGTTTTTCCCTGCGGGCATTAGTCTGATCCTGGGTGGCATGTTGTATGAATGGGCCGACCGCAAGCTGGTGGCGCGCTTTCAAAATCGCGTTGGGCCACGCTGGTTCCAGCCGCTGGCCGATACGATCAAACTGCTCTCGAAGGAGGAGATCGAGCCGCTGGGAGTCAACAAGGTACTCTTTTTTGGCTTGCCAATTGTGGCGCTTTCGGGCGCATTGACCGCAGCGCTGTATGTGCCGATCTTCGGCTTCCAACCTGTTCATTCCTTCGCTGGCGATTTGGTCGTCACGCTCTATCTGCTTTCCCTGCTGACGATGTGTACGGGCTTGGCGGGTTGGAACACCGCCAGCCGCTTCTCCATTGTCGGCGCGACGCGCACACTGACGCAACTCTTTGCCTATGAGGCGCCCTTCCTGTTGGCGCTGCTTGGCCCTGCCATGGCCGCAGATTCGTGGCAGATCAGCAAGATCATCGCTTATACCGAGAGTCACTGGATGATTTTCCTGCAACCGATCGGTTTTGTCATCGCGTTGATCGGCCTGATGGGAAAACTTGAACTGCCGCCCTTTGACGCCCCCGAAGCGGAAACCGAGATCGTGGCAGGCGCGCTGACCGAATACTCGGGCCGCGGGCTGGCGCTTTTCCACATTGGTAAATCAGTGGAACTGGTGGTCGGCGTCAGCCTGGTCACGGCCTTTTATCTGGGCGGCCTCGGCAACCCGTTGATCTTCCTTGCCAAGACTCTTGGTTTATTGTTAGTTATGGCCACCCTGCAATCCCTGCTCACCCGCCTGCGCATTGACCAAACTGTGGGCATGTGGTGGCGAGCTGGCGCAGTGCTGGCGCTGCTGCAAATTTTGGCGCTCATCGTTTTGAGATAGGAGAACCGCCATGAAAACTGGTTCAATGTTTAAAGATATCCTGACTTCATTCTTCAAGAAACCGATCACGGAGCTGTATCCGTACGAGCGACCACACGTAGCTAACCGTTTCCGTGGCAAACTGATTTTTGATCCCGCCAAATGCACGGGCTGTAACCTGTGCTCCAAAGATTGTCCATCCGAGGCGCTCGAGATTGTCATCCTCGACCGTCCCGCCAAAAAGTTTGTGGCTCGTTATCATATTGATCGTTGTACGTATTGCGGTCAATGTGTCCAATCGTGCAGATTCAATTGTCTGGGCATGTCCAACACAGATTGGGAACTGGCCGCACTCAGCAAGGTATCCTTTGAGGTTTATTATGGAAAAGACGAGGACATTGCTACGCTCCTGGAAAGACGCGCTGCCCCTCTGGACAATCCCGTCAAACCAGAATAACCACTTCAGCTTCCCCCGCACCTGTCTCGTTGGAGTTGGGAATGATCTGCGCGGAGACGACTCCGCTGGACTGGTTGTGATCCGTGAGATCCTGACGCGAACTGCGGCATCTGATTCATTCTTCCCGCTCGAAGGCGGACCTGCGCCCGAGAACATCACGGCCACGCTGAGGTCCTTCCATCCCGATTTGGTTATCTTCCTCGATGCCGCCCACATGGGCGAACCGCCGGGTACGATTCTGTGGGTAGAACTGGAGACCATCGACGGCATGAGCGCCTCCAGCCACAGCCTGCCGCTGTCCATTCTGGCGGAATTCATTGAACTGGAACTCAACTGTCCCGTGCTTGTCTTGGGGATTCAACCCGCGCAAAACGAGGTTGGGGAGATCTTGAGCGAACCCGTCAGGCGAGCCGTCACAGACATCGTGGAAACCTTCACCCAAACTTGAGAATAAAAATCGCCACTTTACATCAGGCTGGCGGTTTTTGATTATTCCATCTTGATAATAACTACATTAGCAATCGGGTTGGTGGAGCTTTCCTCGCGCTTGGTGAGCGGCAGCACCATGTGGAAGTGACTGCCTGGAAAGTTGATCTTATCGTAGCCTGGGCTTTCGACCCGGATGCGCCCGCTGCGCGTCCCCACGATGTATCAAGAGAGCGCCAATCTCAGACCGGAGCCGCCGACTTTGGATCGCCAACTTGCTGAACCCCTTCACCCCAGACCATTCCAGCAAAGCCGCCCGCGCCCGGCAGGACAGCCTGTGGTGCGAACTCGGCTGCGTCCTGCTGCGGTACCCCGGCCAGGCCTTTCCCTGGCGCTTCGACTTTGAAGACATGCTCTACAAATTCCCCGCCGCCAAAATTAACGACCCTGTCGATAGCTTCACCCAGGCCATCCTGTTCCTCGAAAACCTGCTCGCCGAAGGCTGGTGCTGTCGAATCATAATGTAATGCTGGCTTATAATTAGCAACAGGTTATTCCATGACAGAACAGACAAGCATATCCCCATTGCTATATCACAACGAGCATAACAGAAGGATTACCATTGCTCTTTTGACTTCGGGCGCCATTGACCCAAATAATCGCGCCATCTGGTCTGGGGCGGCTGCGGCGGCTCGTGATGCAAAAGTTAACCTGATCTGTTATCCGGGCCGCCCCGTGCGTTCGCCCGCTGAGTTCGAAGAGCAGCGAAACATCATTTACCGTATGGTGGATGTACATATAGTGGATGGTGTGGTCATCAATGGTGGTTTGAATGCCTGGGTGGATGTTGAGGAAACCTATGCATTTCTCCAGAAATTTCGTCCCAGGCCAATTGTAACCACTGGAATTCTGCTTTATGGTATTCCAGGTGTTACAGCGGATAATTACCAGGGGATGTTTGACGTGGTTAATCACCTGGTTACGGTCCACGGTCGCCGGCATATTGCCTTTATCCGCGGCCCAGAGAATCATCAGGAAGCAAACGATCGCTACCAGGCCTATCTGGATGTACTAAACGAACATGGCATTCCTCTTCTACATGAACTGGTCTTGGCGGGAGACTTTAAGGAAAGCGGTGGATCTAAAGCGGCTGCCATGCTACTTTCCCAGCATGGAGTGATATTCGATGCTCTAGTAGCTGCCAGCGACAATATGGCAATTGGGGCGATGAAAACCTTTCAGGTGCATGGGCTGCATGTACCTGATGACGTGGCGGTTGCCGGACTAAATGGAGAAGAACAAGGGCTGGTCATTACGCCACCTCTTACCACAGCTCCTCTGCACTTTTATGAGCAGGCTTATCAAGCAACCATGACGGTACTTTCTTTGTTGGAAGGCAAAGAAATGCCTATTAAGGTGATCCTGCCGGCTCGTATGGTGGTACGCCAGTCTTGTGGTTGTGCTGATCCACTGATCACTCATGCGGAAGCAACACCACACACCGAACGACTTGATTCTTTCACGGATGAAATTCGCATATTAAACACACAGGTCTTTGGGGAAGAAAACCCCGGGTTACAGTACCCACCGGATGAACCGGTACGTCAGGTATTTCCCACACTGCTCAAATCTTTTCTGGCCGAAAGTCAAGGAAAATCTTCCGGAAAATTTCTCAGTCTGTTTTCAAACGTGCTTCAGCAGACTGCCAGCCTTAGTGACGTATTTTTGCGTTGGCACGAGATTCTTTCTACATTGCGACAGTTTGCCATTTCTCAGCTATCAGATATGGAATCCCGGCTGCGTGTTGAAAACCTGACACAACAGGCGCGCATATTGATCGCAGAATCTGCACGGAGGTATTACGCCTATCAGTCTCTGCAGGTAGATGAAAAGCTACGCATTCTGGGCGAAATCAGCCAGAGCCTAAACATAATCACTACTATCGCTGAACTGGCTGATACCCTGGAGCGTGCGCTTCAGATGCTTAAAATTCACAGCTATTATGTATTTCTTTATGAAGATCCTGGCAACCCGGAAGGATTGGCTCGCCTAATTTTCTCTTATGAGAATAACAGGCATAGCTCCCTGGAGCAAGATAAGGTGTTATTTCCTGCAAGTCAGTTGTTACCTGCTGGGTTATTGACAAAGGATCGTCAGTACAATCTGGTCGTTGAGCCACTCTTTTTCCGGGATGACCAGCTTGGGTATGCCGTTTTTGAGGCCGACCCGCGTGAAGAGGCAATTTACGAAATTCTTGGCGGGCAAATCAGCGCGACACTCAAACGAGCCATGCTGACAGAACGCAATATTGGTTTGTTTAATGAAGCAGTGGAAGCCCGCCAGGCAGCTGAACAGGCCAATCTGATTAAGAGTCGTTTTCTTTCAATGGTCAGCCACGAACTCCGCACCCCGCTGGCGCTTATCGTAGGCACGGTTGAGATGCTGCTTCAGGAAGAGAAATTGGCTGGAAACCCTCCGCTCCCCGGCGTTTACCGCAAGGATATGGACACCATTCACACCAGTTCGCAACACTTGTTTCGTTTGATCGGTGATGTGCTCGACCTGGCCAGTTACCAGGCCGGAGAACTACGTCTGATGACAGAGCCGCTGGATCTATCAAAGTTGTTTTTAGAGGTGGCCCACCTGGGTAAAGCTATGGCCCGGGAAAAAGGGCTCGAATGGCGTGAACGGATACCCGTCAGGCTGCCACTAGTGATAGGTGACCGCACCCGCCTGCGCCAGGTGATCCTGAACCTTGTCAGCAATGCGGTCAAATTCACTGCGCAAGGCTTTGTGTCTATGATTGTCATTGCGAGCGATGCCCAAGCAAAGGTTTTGGTTGAAATCAGCGATACTGGCATGGGAATTCCTGTTGAAGAGCAAGCGTTGATTTTCGATGAATTCCGCCGCTCTGAACGAAGCATTGCGCGCGGCTACGGTGGTATGGGATTGGGCTTGGCCATCACGCGCCGCTTGATCGAATTGCATGGTGGGCAGATCGGTGTACGCTCAACTGGTATAGATGAAACTGGCTCCACATTCTATTTCAGCCTGCCAATAATGGCGGATGCTGCACAGTTGATTTCAACAATTCGGGACAATCGCAGTAGTACTGTTTTATTGCTCAGTGAGAGCAACTCCGATCGATTACACCTGCAGAGACACTTGCGTCAAAAAGGTTTTGAAGTTGAAGTGATGGATGTCTCTGACCAGTCGGACTGGTTATCACAGGTGGTTTCAAATCCGCCCGGGGCTGTCGTCCTTGATTTTCATCCCGCAACAGAACGTGGTTGGGAACTAATACAGCTTATCAAGCAAAACCCTGATATGCGCGAAATTCCTGTCGTTTTTTACAGCTTGTCTGCCGAACATTCGAATGGCGCAATGCTGGAAATGAATTACCTGACCAAGCCAGTGGGTAGCACCGAACTTTCACATGCCCTGGAACTTTTTGGACTAAAAGACAACGAATCTCGTCACACTATTCTGGTAGTGGATGACGACCCTCACGTGCTAGACATGCATGTGCGTATGTTGGAAAACTTGGTGAACTGCCGGATACTGATGGCTAACGGCGGCAGGAAGGCACTTGAAATCATGAAGACACAGCGGTTATCGCTGGTACTGCTGGATTTGATGATGCCTGATGTAGACGGTTTTGAAGTGTTACGCATTATGCGTACCCAGGAGACCACCCGCAGCGTGCCAGTGATCGTGCTCTCGGCTCAGATTCTGACATCCAGCGATATGTTGAGGTTGCAGGAATGTGTAGCCGCGGTGTTAGGAAAGGGTCTTTTCAGCATGAGCGAAGTTCTTAATAAAGTTGAAACCGCGCTCAGCCACAGCAGACATCTGGGCAGCCAGGCAGCGCGCACCGTGCGCCAGGCCATGGCTTATATCCACGAGCATTATGCTGAACCCATTTCGCGCGGCGACATGGCAGTTTATCTGGCTGTGAGCGACCGCTACCTGACACGCTGTTTTCACCAGGAAATGGGCATCACTCCGGTTGCCTATCTCAATCGTTACCGTATTCATATGGCAAGAGAGCTGATCGAGAAGCGCGTTTTTAACATTACAGAAATTGCACAGATGGTCGGGTTTTCAGATAGTAGTTATTTTGGCAAGGTATTTCGCCAGGAAACAGGTTCTGCACCCAGTGATTATCTAAAAAAGTAGCTCGCACCGAAATAACGTTGAAAACTTTGGGGGAAAGCCAATTTACGAATCGCACCTTTTTTACCAATCCATGTTCCTTTTGTTAGAGATATTACCCGAAAGATTGAGTAGACTTTATTCATTCACTATTTTTATTTTGTTTAATATTCCACCCTTGTTGGTCAGGGTTTCTAGATAGCCTAATTACTCAATTTACGATGTGCGAAGGATAAGAGAGGAAAAATGGACGAAATTCTGAAAGAACTCAATGAGGCAATTATCGAAGGTGAATTTGGATCTGTTTCAAAAATTGTAAATCGTGCGCTAGATGCCAGTATTGAACCAAGCGTGATCCTGAAAGAAGGTATGATCGTCGCAATGTCTGAGGTCGGGAAACGGTTTGAAGATGGCGAATATTTTGTCCCTGAAATGTTAATGGCTGCTCGCGCCATGAAATCCGGGCTGGAAATTCTCCGGCCGCACATGATACGCACAGGTGTGAAATCTGCTGGAAAAGTAGTAATTGCCTCTGTGCGAGGCGATTTACATGATATTGGAAAAAATTTGGTCGGGATGATGCTGGAAGGTGCTGGATTTGAGATCGTAGATATGGGTACGGATGTCCCGACTGAGCGGTTAATTGAGAAATTAAAAGAAGAAAAGGCGGATATCCTGGCGCTATCAGCTTTGCTGACCACCACAATGCCAAATATGAAGGATGCCATTGAAGCATTGAAATTGGCAGGTATGCGAGAAAATATTAAAGTATTAATTGGTGGTGCCCCAGTGACTGAAGAATATGCCAGGCAAATCGGTGCGGATGGGTTCGCTCCTGATGCAAGTCGTGCTGTCGAAGCTGCAAAATCTTTGCTCTAGCAGATTAATTGATCGATTATTCAGCATCTATCCGAAGGGAAAATTCCAATGACAATAACCTCACGTGAACGATTTCTGAAAGTTATCAATTGTGAAATTCCGGACCGCGTTCCAGTAACGCTGTTCATAGCCGATCAGGGACATTTCATCAGTCAGGTTTACCCCAAAGTTGATCCACAAGATTTCCTCACCTATCAACTGAAAGTGATTGAAATCCAAAAGGAACTTGGCTTCGATGTTTTTGTTCGCCTACTATACAACGTGAACGATCCGTTGAGCATTCACTGTGGTGGGCTGGATGTATCGCAAACTACTGAAAACTGGGAGCCGAAAACGGAAGTAATAAACGACGGAAAGACTACGATCTATCGGTCTGTGATCCGTACGCCCAAGGGTAACCTGGAACAGGATTTCTCAGTTAACGAAATGCGTCCGGGCACATTCGTTTATGCTTGCACTAAAAAACCGGTCAAGACAGAAAAAGACCTGGATATCGTCATCGAATACGAGCCGCGCATGCCTGCCTGGTGGCCCGCACAGGTGAAGTCTCGTATCCAACCAGTACGGGATGCCTTGGGGAATGATGGCATTCTCGGTACCTGGACTCCGCATGGCCCATTTAATAACGCATCACTTCTCATAAATCTGGATGAGTTATACACGCTCTACCGGGTGGATTATCCTTTTTACGAGAAATTGATGAACTATGCCATGGAGCGCATCCTGGATTACACCCGTGCCATCGATGAGGCCGGGGTGGATGTTCATTGTGTTGGTGGGAATGTGCCAGGGGGGTTCCTGGGTAAAAAGAATTACGATAAATATATCCTGCCGTTTGAGAAGAAATATATCGAATTCGTGCAGCAAAACGGCACACCAGCCATGTATCACAATTGTGGCAAGATCATGGCTCTGGTTGAGTCTTATAAAGAATTGGGTGCGCGTATAGTAGAACCTTTTTCTCCGCCACCAGTGTTAGGCGATGCCGATTTGAAAAAAGTCAAAGAACTGGTTGGTGACGCATATGTAATTCTGGGTGGTGTCGACCAGATAACATACCTGCAAAATGGCACCCCGGAGCAGGTACGTGAAGTGACCCGCGAAACAGTTCTGACTGGCAAACAAGGTGGACGTTTTATTTTGCAGTCCGCCGACTTCCTGGAATATGGAACACCTTTGGAAAACCTGGAAGCTTTTGTCCAATCTGGCAAAGAGTTTGGGGGTTACTAGCTTTCGTTGATTGTTGCTCAAATGTTCTGAGCGCAGGAGGTGAACGTTGAACTGATCGTTGAAACCATCTTTCTTTGCAGAAAGCCGTTTTTAACCAAATGAAAAAGATTCAAATCGTCAAAATCAAACCAAGAGGAGAAATGAAATGTTATCCAAAACATCGATTAAAGCCCTGACACTATTGATTATTCTAGCCATATTTATGGCGGCCTGCGCCCCGTTGTCAACACCCACCCCCGCAGATAATTCTGCAAAACCGGCTGCGACTGATGCTCCCGCTGCAGCAAATCCTGCTGGCGGTAAGATCGCGATTGCCTACATCAACAAGATGGGCGACAACCCGTGGTTTGTGGATGAAGTTGCCGGTGCGAAGGCCAAGGCGGATGAACTGGGAATTGAGTTTTCCAACCAGGATGTGCAGTTCGACTCCAACATGGCCATGACAGCCATCGATACTTACATCGGTAAGGGTGTCAAAGGCATCGTGATCGTGGTG
>Ga0105047_10003925_pt1 | contig 26082 bp, 23 predicted proteins | sample MAT04_FD_78384 | JGI IMG/M metagenome (GOLD analysis project Ga0105047, IMG submission 78384) | Freshwater microbial communities from Lake Fryxell liftoff mats and glacier meltwater in Antarctica - MAT-04 (megahit assembly) | ecosystem: Environmental > Aquatic > Freshwater > Ice > Liftoff...
TCTTCATACAGAATTTTATCCCAAAAAATCTCCTCTAATCGCTCTAGCGTAGTATTTGATTTTGATAATGCTAGAAGCTTTTGCAAGACCAAATCAGGTGAATAATGCCCGACTGTTTCTTTAACTTCTTTTGAGACTCCTCTTGCTAGTAAAAAAAATTCATCTTCAGGAATACCGAGCTCAGATCCCAAACGTGGATATAGTTTTTGACGATATACATCCGTATTAAAGAGTGTGTAATCAATATCAAAAAGAACAATTTTATTAAATCTCATCGTAATCAAAAATTTTTCGATAAACATTAGTCTCTCGCCTATTAAAGCCTAATTTCCCATAGAGACTATTGCTGTCTTCTCTACGAGGTCGGGCTGTGAAGTCAATGTAGGATGCGCCAAGTTCCTTTGCCCTCTCTGTTAAGACCCCTATTATCATAGTTCCAATCCCTCTACCCCTATACATGTGATCCACTACCACATCTTCCATTAACGCTTTCTTCACATAAGGAATTCTATGAATGATAAGGGTTCCCATGCCCACAACAGTGTCAGAAAGTGTATCGCGAGCAATATATAGGTAAATATGTGATGATGTCAGCATCCCCTTAGCATCATTATCAGTTAGTGGTTTATAATTCTCACCTTCCTGCTGCGCAAGATTTCTTATGACATCAAATACGTGAGGGGAGAAGAAAGTAACCTGTTCAACTAAAATACTATTATCCATGATTATTCCATTTCTGAGAGCATTTTTTCAGCGACCATTAATTCTTCGGGGGTATTTACACCACGCCAAATGAGTTTTCCACCCCTCACAGTCTCTACTCTCTGGCCAAATTTTAAAGCCAAATCAATAATACTATTGATATAATACTCTCCCGTCACTGGGCTTTTTTCTATCTCGTGTAAATGCTCCCTTAAAAAGCCTACGTTGAATAAAAAACACCCGGGATTTATTTCAGTTATCATTCGCTGCTCATCTGTCGCGTCCTTTTCTTCAATTATTGACATGAATTTTCCATTCTCATCCCGCAAGATTCTTCCTAGAGCATAAGGGTTCTCCTGCTCAATAGTTAAAAAAGTGACTGCAGAACTTGAGCTAAAATGCTTCTCAAACAACTCTTTAATGACTGGAAGATGTTTGTCATTATAAAAAACCGCGTCATCACCATAAACGACATACACGTCTGATATTGATTCTGGCAAAACATCGAGTGCTGATTTGAGAGCATCACCGGTACCAAGCTGCTCAAGTTGCTGTGCATAGAGGACGCCCTCACCACTCAAGGCTTCTTGAACTGATTCTTTAGCATGACCAACCACTACAAGCGTAGTACCAATGTCTAATTTATTCATGAACTGAACTATGTGTAAAATTATTGGTCGACCATGAAGCATTGAAGTCACTTTATTTTTATCCTGAATATTCATCCTCTTTCCCTTTCCAGCGGCGAGGATTACAGCAGCAACAGTATGTGAAGGAATTATATTATTCATTTACACGTCGTATAGTTGCACCAAGTGCTCGTAACCTTTCTTCAAAGGATTCATAGCCCCGATCAACTAGACTCACTCCATGAATTACTGTCTCTCCTGTGCTGGCGAGTGCTGCAAGGACAAGTGATGCACCAGCTCGCAAATCAGAAATTGAGACTACTGCATCATGCAGCCTAACTGGACCATTAATAGAAATAGCATGTGGATGCTCAGAATCTTCTTCTACATTAAAATTATAAAAAACCTCTGGATGGTCTACTTTAGGATTAATAAAACGAATTTTAGCTCCCATCTTTCGAAGCTCTGTAACATAACCAAATCTATTTGAAAAAACTGCCTCGTGAATTACAGAGTCTCCTTCTGCTTGAGTCATGAGAACTGCCCAGGGCGCTTGCCAGTCTGTCATAAATCCAGGATGTGCTGCAGTTGTTACTGAAGTAGCAGCCAGAGGAGCATCAGCATAAAACCGTATCCCAGTATCTTTTACCTCATACTTTGCCCCAACCAAATCCAACTTTTTTAAAAAGTCGGTCAGAGCATGAGCCTTCACATCTTTAACGAAGATATCTCCTTTTGTAACATAGGCTGCTATAGCAAATGTTACTACTTCGTTTCGATCGGGTTCGATTGAAACTCTTGCTCCATGCAATTTTTCAACTCCATCAATTTCAATAACACGATTTTCGATCCGTTTTATTTTTCCACCCATTGCATTAAGCAAGGAGATTAACTCATCTATTTCCGGTTCTTCAGCTGCGTTCTCAAGACGTGTTTTACCCTTAGCTAGTACTGCAGCAATTACCAAAGTCTCTGTACCCGTATGAGTATTTTTTTTAAAGCGATACGTAACTCCAGAAAGACTATCAGCTGTAGCATGAAAAAATCCGTCGTCGCTTTCATAATCGATTTCGGCACCCATTTTCATAAGACCATCTACTGTCATATCAATTGGCCTAGCACCAATTCGACATCCACCTGGATTTGGAATTACAGCTGATTTATTTCGAATTAATAATGGAGCTAAGAACATGGCAGAAGTTCTAATATGTGATGCCTGATCAAGTGAGATAGTACTTTTTTTAAACTCCTTAACCTGAATAGAAATTTCATGATCCTTCAGCTGCACCTCTCCTCCTAACTCTTTAATGATATCAACCATGACAAAAAAATCAGAAATAAGTGGAACATTTGAGATTATTACCTTCTCATCAGTTAGGCAAGCAGCGACAATCGCCTTTAATGCGACATTTTTAGCACCTGAAACGACGGTCTCTCCTGAGAGCTTATTACCACCAGCTATGATAAAACTTTCCATCGCCATATTATATCATTTACTGTTTTTCAACGATAATGCGCCAATTGCTTGATAAATATCACCTGCGCCCATAAAGACTACAACCACACCTTCCCCTAACTGTTCTGACATAATAAATGAAGCAGCCTCAGAGGGTGTACAGACGTATAAGACATTACTATGGTGCTGTGCAATTCTCTCAATCAAAATCTTGGCAGACACACTTTCATCTACCCCTTCCCTCGCTGATGCAAAGATATCGGTAACAATTACTTGGTTTGCATCGGCGAAGGAGCTAGCGAACTCATGGAGCAACGCCTTCGTCCTTGAATAAGTGTGTGGCTGAAAGATAGCAACTATCTTCTCCTTTGGATAACGCATTCTGAGAGCCTTTAGAGTACTACGTATTTCTGTAGGATGATGTGCATAATCGTCAAAGACATATGCACCAGTGATGAGTTGACCTTTGTATTCCAAGCGTCGCTGTGCCCCGGTAAATTTCGCTAAGGCAGGTTTTATTAATTCTAGTGATAGTCCGCCGCTCTCAATTGCGATAACGATCGCACCAAGAGCATTGAGGCAATTATGATCACCTGATAGGAGGATTCTAAACTCACCTAGATCTGCACCCTGAAAAAGTACATGGAAAAATGTCTGATCACCTGAGGCATGAACACGTGTTAAGACATAATCATTTCTAGGAGATAGCCCATATGATATCGCTCTACCTTTGTAGTTTTTAAGTATTTGATCAACTTGTGGATCATCCGCATTTCCGACCAATAACCCACCATCTTTAATATTCCCTGCAAATTCTTGAAAAACCTGGACTACTTCTGCAAGACTAGGATATATATCCGGGTGGTCATGCTCTATATTGGTAAATATTGCTACAGACGGTCGCGTCCAGAGAAACTGTGCCCTATGATTGTGTGTGGGTTCAGTCGCATACTCATCAGACTCTGCGATAAAATAGTTACCCTTCCCCAAATGGCCAGGAAGAGTATCTGAACCTATACTACCTGTCCCCACTACATATGAGGGGTCTTTTCCGCACTCTTTAAAAATCGTGGTCAATATTGCTGCAGTAGTTGTTTTTCCATGTGATCCAGCGACCGCGACACCCGTAAATTTCCTCCCGAGTATTTCGCCGTTCATATACTCCCCAACTGCCTCACCCTTAGTTAGAACAGGAATTCCTTTCTCTTTAGCTGTAATTACCTCAATATTATCGTAACCTCCATGGGCACCTGTTGTAATTACTAAATCAGGATTCTTTATGTGATCAGGAGAAAATCCCACGAACGGAATAATGCCTGACTCTTGAAGTGCTTTATCAGTAATAAAAACCTCCTCCACGTCACTTCCTGTAACTTCTATTCCCGCTTCTTTAGCAATAATTGCTAGGGGAGCAACACCCACACCTTTAATGCCGACAAAATGAATATATTTTACTTTCTGCATAGAGATTAACCTTCCCGTTCTATTTTATATTTCAAAGCTCTTTTAACTGCTTCCTGGTCGCTCCAGGTCTCTTCTCCCTTACCGATATTCATCGATTTCTCATGCCCCTTCCCTGTAATTATTATTACGTCGCCTTGAGTCGCCATAGTAACAGCTCTCGTTATAGCGTCCTGTCTATCAATTATAGAATCGATATGGTCGTTTGTTTTTGACATTCCCGATAAAATTTCGGTTGCAATTGTCTCAGGCGATTCGTGACGCACATCTTCTGATGTGATAATACTCCAGTCAGCTAATTTTTGCGACAACTTACCCATCATCGGCCTCTTACCCTTATCACGCTCGCCTGCGCTTCCAAATACGTGAATAAGACGTCCTTTCACACCGTCCTCTCGTACAGCTGTGAGCACACTTTCAATTGCATGGGGAGTATGGGCGAAATCGACAATTATTTTAAATCCCTTATCATAGACAACCTCATATCTTCCTTCAGGTAGTATAAAGGTTGAGATTGCATCTGCAGCCGTTTTCCTATCAATCCCAAGAATTTCACCAACTGCGAGGGCAGCCAAAGCATTCGAAGTATTATATGAACCAACAACATTAGATTTAAAAGGATGATCTTTTACTGTAATCATTGCATCATTCTTCTGAGCATACGTTATAACATTTTTTCGGCGTAACTTTCTAGCCACAAATTCATATGAACTATCATCAGCATTAATAATTGCTATTTTCGCTTGCATAAGTAACTTAAGCTTGGCCTTTGTGTAAGCTTTCATTGTTTTATGGTAGTCTAGATGCTCATAGCTAATATTTGTAAGCACACCGACTGCGAGCGGAACACCCCAGACCCTATTTTGATCTAGAGCATGTGAGGTTACCTCAAGAACGAGGTGGGTGGATCCCGCTTCTTTTGCCTTGGCTATATAGGCCTGAAGATGCATGCTATCTGGGGTTGAAACATGAAATCCAGTATCTAACTTTTTCCCATCTATATAAGCAGCTACGGTTGATATGAGAGCAGTCTTATGGCCAGTCTCGTTAAGAATATGATAAATCATGCTCGCAGTCGTAGTCTTACCATCTGTTCCGGTCACCCCAATAACTGTCATCCCATTTGCAGGAAATCCATATCTAATGAGAGCAATTATAGCCTGAAGTAGATGGTAATAATTTTTAATTGACTGAAACATATATGCCCTATCTTAACTGACGTAGGAATATCAGCACCTGGTCATAATGAAGATAGTATAGTGTACCATTTAAAAAAATTAACACAGGAAATACAAAAGATTTTTCTACCAATCCACCTGTTTTAATTCGTAAAAACCCTAATGGTGGTATCCCAAACCTAAAAGGAATTGGGAAAAGCAGAGGTACTCCATCGCGGGTAAAAAGATCCATAATTAAATGAGAAACAAATCCTATCATGAACGCCCACCATACCACGTTCATATCAACAATTAATACTTTTTCCATGAGCTTCAATAGAGCACTGAGAATAAAACCAGATAAAACTACTCCTATAATCGAATGTGATAAAAAGCGATGACCCCCTATTAGTGGTGATATGACCTTTCCCAGCATACTACCACCCCGAATGCGTCGCCATAATGACGCAGTAGACTGATCCAGATCAGGCGCCAGTCCTCCTACCATATTTGCACTAAACGCAACCAGTGCTGTGGCAAGTGACATCTGAACAAGTGGGGTGGTAACTAAGACGTACCCTAATGCAGTAAAAGCAGCTAAATCATGCGTTCGTCCTGTCATACATCTTAGTATAACAGACTAGTTTTCAGTTTTGAATTTTCAGTATTCATTAAATTTTCATCAATTACATTGTAACCATATAGATTTCGTTTCAAATTTTAAATTATGAGGAAAATATAAATCTATGCTACAATCATCTCATGAAACCACTTATTACGAAAGACCAATTCCAAGCAATGGATATCCGCGTAGGGCGAGTAACTAAAGCAGAGCGTAAAGAAGGAGCTGATAAGCTCATTCGACTATCAGTCGATTTTGGTGATGAAGGAACACGAAATATTTTAACCAGCCTTTACCCGATCTATGAGCCAGAAACATTTGAAGGTAAGAATTTTATCTTTTTGCTTAACCTTGAACCAAGAAAGTTCATGGGAGAAGAATCACAAGGCATGATCCTGTGTGCGGATGGAGAGAGCATTACGCGATTAACAACCCTAGAAGAATCCCTCCCGGGTGCTTCGATAACCTAAGAATTAGTACTACCTAGTCATTTAGCATCGTTGGTCTCTGTTGGAGGAATGTTGTAGTGCATGAGGGTTTTTTGTGCGATCTTAAAAAATATTGGCGCCGCTGTCTCAGCTCCATAAATAGACGATGTTGGTCTATCAATGATAACTAACATCACAAATTTAGGATCTTCTGCAGGTGCAAAACCAATAAATGATGCTATAAAGCTCGTAGGGTCATAATGACCCTCCACGGGAATTTGAGCAGTTCCTGTTTTACCTGCAAATCGATAGCCTTTTACTTTAGCAAACTTTGCTTCCCCAAGATTAACCGCGTTTACTAATACTTCTGTCACTATTTTTGCTGTCTTTTCGGTAATTGGTTTATTAACAACTTTAGGCGGTATCGCTAGGATCTTACCATCAGCTGTTTCGACCGATGCCACAACATGTGGTTCCATGCGAACACCATTATTTGCGAGGGCTGCAAAAGCACTAAGTAACCCAATGGGAGTAACTGAAATTCCCTGCCCAAAGCTCGATGTTGCTAAATCTATAGGGTACCAAGAATCACGCGGACGAAGCGAAGAAGTCACCTCGCCCTGTAGATCTATATTTGTTGCTTTTCCAAACCCAAATTTATCTATATAACTTATCATACGATCTAAACCAAGTTTTCTAGAGATAAATACCATACCCGTGTTATCTGAATGCACTATTACATCATTCATTGTCAGATTTGGCTGATATTTATCGTTCCATGTCTTAATGCTATAGCCTCCGATTGAGACCGGACCTATACAAGTATCACAACGAGTATCAGGCTTTACTAGCCCTTCATTGATAGCAGCTGCCAGCACTAATGGTTTAAAAGTTGAACCAGGTTCATAGGTATCTGTAATAAAGCTATCCTTATAGTCTTCGTTCTCAAACTCTGCATAGGAACGTGGATCAAATGAAGGAAAAGATGCCATCGCTAATATTCCCCCAGTTTTTGGATCCATCATCGCAGCCATCCCCCCCCGCGCACCATAACGCTCTACCCCTTTCTTGAGCTCACTCTCTAAAACGTACTGTATTACGCGATCAACATGGAGAGTAAGATTTCGACCATTAACCTCACCAGATGAAGCTGTTATCTTTGCCAAGATTGGCCTTCCAAGCGCATCATGTATCTGGGTAGCAATCCCCTCTTTTCCACGCAACTGACGATCATAATAGCCCTCTAAGCCAAAATACCCCGTATCCTCTCCAGCATCATCCTTACCGACAAATCCCATAAGTTTCGCACCTATTGATGCTTCGGGATAAAATCTGACTGAGTGATCATCAAATCCAACCCCAGGCAAATTAAGCTTTTCAATTGCATACTTTGTGTCACTATCAATAGTACGGTTAAGCGCTACCCAGTAACGATTTAAGGAGAGAAGCGCCGAAATGCTAGCAGGATCTGATTTAAGAAGAGGAGCTAAAAGGCTCGTTGCAATATTTTTATCCTTTATCTCTTTAGGATTGGCAAAAACCAGATAACTAGGTTTATTTGAAGCAAGTGGAAAGCCATCTGAAGTCCTTATCTCTCCTCTAATCGGCCGAAGCTTCACATCTTTACCGTATTGAGATTCACCAAGCGCAGAGAGCTCTACAGCCTTTACTGATTGCCAATAAAAAAGCCGAACAACTATAACCAAAAAAAGTACAACAAATGATAATAATACAAATCGATACCTCCAAGTCATCGTGCTGCTATTGGTAGTGGTGAAGAAATGACAAGTGTTGATACTGATTGATCAAATCCCATACTCGCTGCTTTGGAAGCAATAAATGTTAGAGAGGACTGAGCAAGAACCTGTTCATGCAGCTCTGCATTATGTTTTTTTAGATCTGCTATTTGTTGCTGAATTTTACCTAGCTCTATTCCTGTTGTGGAGATGCTATTAGCAGCGACAACCTGGATGAGTGAAAATGTAATTATTATAATAATATTTAAACTAACAAAAATTATAGATTTTTTCATATTTTTTCTATCGTTCGTAGCTTTGCGCTACGTGCTCTTTTGTTATGAAGTACTTCTTCTTCGGTTGCTTGAATAGGTTTTTCTGTTATTATTTTTCCTAAACCATTTTTCTCAAATGCCTCAAATGATTTCTTAACAATTCTATCCTCAAGTGAATGAAACGAGATTACAACCAGCCGCCCTCCTGGCACCAAAAGACTCATGGCTTTGGGCAATGTTGCCTCAAGGACAAATAACTCATCATTTACTGCTATTCGTAGTGCTTGAAACACCCGCGTCGCAGGATGAATAGCTTGCTTACCATACGAGGACCTCCTAACTAGCTCTGCTAGCTCAATTGTTGTCGTGATTGCATGCTGTTTTCTCCGCTCTATAATTCCTCGAGCAATTTTTCTAGCTGCGTGCTCTTCACCAAGTCTCTCAAAGATATTAATAAGCTCTTTTTCTGTTAATCCATTTACCAGATCCTGAGCGGTAACACTAAGTGACTGATCCATTCGCATATCTAGCGGTCCTTCTTGAAAACTAAACCCTCTTTCTGCAATGTCCAACTGGTGGCTAGAAACCCCAATATCCATTAAAATCCCCGATACTGAGTTAAAATTAGAAGTCGCTGCTAACTTCTCAATTTCTGCAAAATTCCCTCTCGCTATTGTTAATTCTTGCCCATCTAGTGTCAATTCTGAGGCTAGTTGCTCACGCACATGGGCGATGGCATCATCATCAACATCTATACCCAAAACTTTAGCCCCATTAGCTATCATTGCAAACGTATGACCCCCACCACCGAGCGTACAATCTATATACAACTCGCCTGGTTTGATAGCAAGATTAGTAAGTACTTCTTGTAAAAGAACTGGTATGTGATACTTATTCATGTCCTTTAGTTTGGGACAGATTTATAGTGAGTAACTCGATATTCCCGATCGTTGCTTCATGTTTTTTAAACTCATGCTTATCCCATATTTCTGCATAACGCTGAACTCCCACAAAGGTAACTTCATCTGAAAGTTTTGCATGTTCTACCAAATACTTTGGTAAAATCATTCTGCCCTGCTTATCAAGTGAAAGCTTGGTAGCATTTCCAAATAAAAATCTTTGTAGCTCACGTGTTGTTTTATCTAAAAACGGCTTACCTACTGTTCCTTCTAAAAGAACTTCCCAATTTTTCGGAGAAACTATCTGAAGACATGCCTCAATTCCCTTGGTGACTATAACGATGTCTCCAAGTTCTTCACGAAAGTCTTTCGGCAAAGCTAGCTGGTGCTTCTTGCTAATCCTTCTAAATTCCTGTCCTAAAAGCATGAATTGTTAACGATCTCTTTATGAAAATCGTACGCTTATATTACCACGATTTTCACTACTAGTCACTATTAATCACTACTTTATTTATTCTGCATTGTTTTCACAAGATTGTCAACAGTATTTTCACGACATATACGATGATAAATTGACTCCACATAAGATTAGGAAATGGGGATACTTGAAGAAGAGGCGTAGCCCTACTGAGCTAAATCTAAGTCTTGCTCTACCTGATAAACTTTATTATCTGACTTAGTCAACTTTAATAAGAGATGAACAGTTGTTACACCTTTATCATATCTACAGGTTCCACTTGAACAACTCCCAAGATCCAGTAGCTTTGATTCATATGTATCTTCATCACTATCGATTACATCTTCGCCTGCGACACCACGGGTTATTCTCCCACCACTCTCATCATCTTTGCCACCTGCAGAATCTGCCTCATAAGAAAGCTCATATTCAATTTTCTGAATGCCCGCTGCCTTACTTAGGGTGAATTTGACCTGCTTTTTAGTGGCATTTGCGACCAATTCTAAGCCGACATCCTCTGGGGCGAGCATAATTGCATCATCGAGTGAAATATCAGGCTGATTGGCATCATCAGAAGTTTTAGAAGATTTACTACCAAGCACCAAATATCCCCCGACACTAAGCAGGATGACCAAAACTACCCCGACAATTATGTATAAATTCTTATTTTTTTTCATCTAATTCTTCGTTCGTGGAATAACTCCACTGACGTCCACTGGATATCGTCCGGTAAAGCATGCGCCGCAAAAATTATTATTCTCAAATACCTCTACTGATTCTTCGACTTTATTACCTAATGCAGCCTCAATAATTTCAGCATAGCTCATGTGATAAAGGCTGTCAAGACCGAGCAGTTGGGCTCTTTGAAAGATATCTGGCGTAGAATTTGCGATCAGCTCACCCTTGCCAAAGTCTACTCCCATAAAACACGCATGCTCTATCGGTGGCGACGCGATTAGAGCATGGACCTCGATCGCCCCAGCTGCTCTTAACTTCTCAACGACTCGACGCAGTGACCCTCTAACGATACTATCATCAATTATTGCAACTCTTTTCCCACTTACAACAGCCTCGTTAATACTATATTTATCCAAAGCTGCTTGATCACGTTGATCTGGCTGAATGAAGGTCCTAGGACCCCTTCCTATATTAATGTAGGGATTGGTATATATTCCATCTTGGTATAAAATTCCTCTAGAATGAAACTCCTGCGAATTACCCAATCCTTGTGTTGCCGCGATTCCTGAACGCGGCACAGGCATAATTACATCCACATCAGGAAGGTGTCTGGAAAGAATATCTCCTTGTCTATTCCTAAATTCATATACTGAAGTGCCAAAGATAGTGCTATCTGGCCTACCTATGTATATAAGCTCGAAGATACACTGTGCAATACGAGATCTTTTATCCATTCCAATTGTAGTTACACCATCCTGATTAATCATAATAGTCTCGCCAGGCTGAAGATCCCGTATAAATTCTGCATTCATGGACTGAAAAGCTACGTCCTCTGAGGCGACTGCATAGCCTGTATTATCTTTCAGATGTCCTAAGGAAAGCGGCCTAAAACCCAGTGGATCTCTAGTTGCATATAGGGTAGGCTCAAGTCCTTTCGTGACAAAAACCATACTATATGCACCTTCAAAACGCTTTATTCCTTCTAGGATACGATCTCTTTCATTGCCAGGCTGCATATTTATTACTGCAAGTGCTGCACGTGAGTCACTTTGGGCCCCATCTATAGTCAATGGCAAATTGTATTCTCTACGAAGACTCTTAATATTTGTAAGATTACCATTGTGAGCCAATGCAATCCCATTTTCTAAAAAGGGCTGTGTATCCGAATCTGTTCCTGAAGTTGTATATCGATCTTGAGCAATTCCTACTCGTGCATTCTTTAGTTCTGGAAGGGGTTGTTTAGTAGTAAAAACGATCTCAGCCAAACCGCTATCTTTTTTTATATCAAATTCATCATGATCTGCTATGGCAATTCCAGCGCCTTCTTGACCTCGGTGATTTAATGAAACCAAACCATTGAGTAGGGTGAGGGAAGGATTTTCCCCTGTAGTATAGACTCCCACAATTGCGCAATTATGATGTATTTCTTCTGATTCGGGACTATCGAAAGGTTCTGACTTAGTTAATCGCTCTGCCATGCAAAATTTACACGAATTTTATTCGTACAAACCTATACTAGTTGAGTAGCGAGGTATTTAGCAAGCTCTGAAATTCCTATTCTTTCCTGAACTGCAGTATCGCGATCACGTACCGTAACTGCATCATCCTCTAGTGTATCGAAGTCTACAGTTACACAAAATGGCGTACCTATTTCATCTTGTGCTAAATAACGCTTACCGATATTTCCTCTATCGTCCCACACAACGATGCCATCGATACTCTCTTTTAGCATCTTATAAACATCTTGAGCCTTCGCTATTAATTCTGGTTTGTTTTTAAGTAGTGGAAAAACAGCTACTTTATATGGTGCAAGACGTGGATGGAGCTTAAGAACTACTCTAACGTGTCCTGAGCCTGCCGAAGAGTCCTCAACATAAGCATCATTGAGTACCATTAAAAAAAGTCTGTTAATACCAACTGCCGGCTCGATTACATGGGGAACTACTTTTTCATTGGTTTCGGGGTCATTAATTTCAAGTGTTTTACCTGAGTTCTTAGCATGTTGCCCCAGATCATAGTCTGTTCTATATGCGAGACCCCACAACTCTTTAAAACCAAAGGGGAATTTGTATTCTAAATCCTCAGTACGCTTACTATAGAATGATCGCTCCTCGTCAGCATGCTCTCGCCAGCGCAAATTTTCACTTGATACACCGAGCTGCTCTGTCGAAAATTTCCACATCATTTCTTTCCAATCGTTAAAGAGCAGCTCCCAATCGCTTTTCTTGGGATCGAAGAAATATTCGATCTCACCCTGTTCAAATTCTATAGTGCGAAATACTGAATTACCAAGAGTGATCTCATTTCGAAAGCTTTTACCTAGCTGAGCAATACCAAATGGCAGACGAACTCGAGTAGAGTTGATTACATTTTCAAATGCTACGAACATGCCTTGCGCAGTCTCGCCGCGCAGATATGCTAGACCCTGCTCACCCTCCACTATACCCAGCTGTAAGGGGAAAAGCTGATTAAATTTACGAACATCCGTCCACTCTGTGCCTGGATTCTCTTTACACTTTGTACAAGGTATTTCGAAAACCTTAATGAACTCCCCCAGCTCTTCCAGAGACCATCCCTCAACTTTTTCTGTAGCAAATGCAACACTCACTTTTTCATGAGTTAATACTTCATAAGATTTATTTGCCGTGTCGGTGTCCTTATTTAAGCTTATCCAATCTTCAAGCAAATGATCTGCCCTTATACGTGTTCGGCATTTTTTACAATCAACGAAGGCATCAGCAAAGTTGGCTGCATGACCTGACGCTTCCCAGATCTTATGATGCGAGATAAGACTAGCATCTAGACCCACGATGTCATCACGTTTTTGCACAAAATACTTCCACCAAAGATTTTTAATATTGCGAATTAATTCTGTGCCAACTGGTCCATAGTCATACGTGTTGGCAAGTCCACCATACAAATCAGAACCCGGATAAACAAATCCACGACGCTTAAAGAGAGCGCTTAGTTTATCCATTTGATTTTCAGCCATGAGGGTATGATAGCAGAAATTACCTTACGCAGGAAGATTAAAGATTACTGCAATTTTTCGAAAATGCGGTTGCTCTTGAGCTTGCGCTCGAGGATACTTTCAATGAACTGCTCGGTATCTAAGTCCTTTGACCCTTGATCAGTATGATGCCAGAATCCAAGCTGAGTGAGAAGCTCTATTTCGAAGTTATGGATAGTAAAAACAAGCTCTTCGTGGTTAACTAACGATAGTTGATTTAACGTATTTTTAAGTAGTGTAAATATTTCCCTTTGCTCCTGTCCTTCAGGACAAAGACCATCGATTAATTCGCATATATGATAAGCAAATCCTGTTTTTTGAAGATCATTTTTAATCTCTGCAAAACTATTTATCATCTGCGCCTCAACGAGTACTGGTACCTGAAATGCTTTGTAGAGTGAAATTTGTGTGTGATTGAGAAGCTCTATATGTGAAGAGCGTCGACTCGTTATACGCCTCACGCCTTTAGCTTTTACACTGATTTTCCCTTGATCCTTAGTGTAGATTGTAAGAATACGATCAGCCTCATTATAGTCTCGTCGCTTAATGACTATACCTTCTGTCTTAAAACTTCGCATTAAACTTTAAGTTTAAATGTCAGGTCTGTGAGGAGATTAAATTTCTCTACAGTTCTTCCATTTACCTTTACTGAATATTCAGGAGCATCTGTACCGGGCTGTTTTTGGATAAGAAGTGGGAGCTCTCCACCCTTAACCTTAAATGGCAATGTATAGCTGATAGTAAAGGTTGTTGCTCCAAGCGGCCTAACGGTTAAGAACCCATCAAAGACAGTTTTACCCAACTCATCATAGGTCGTCATCTTTACCTCAGAACCCTTGCTGGTAACCATCTTACTGCCTTTGGGTACATACAATCGTATCCAGTCACGATACTCCGCATTGAGACAAAGCCCGCCACGCTCTAAATTACAATCCGAAGGAGCATGTGTATTTTTATAACTAATGGTGATTGTCTTAGTTACTGCTCCATCACTTTTCACTTCATATGAATTCTCAACCTTTTGATCGATAAAAAGATTTGCCTTCGCACCGCTAAAATTAGCCTCATTTATGTGGAGATAATCTCCGTCAAAAGGAATGATCCTCCCAGCAGACTGCAGCGACTCAATGCCCGACTGTGCATTTTTATCAAATAGATTAAAAAGTATGTGCTTTTGATGCGTTTGTGCAATCATCGTCTGGAACAATGGTCCCCAATAGATCTTAGGAGACGAGGACATTGCCTTACTCATCAGGGTTGTTAACATGTCGCCAAGTAACCCCTTTCTATCTGTCTTAATATATCCAACAGGCCTAGAAATGTTGTCCTCTAGTGCATAGATCACCTGAGGACAATCACATCGAGGATCAATCTTGGTCGTGAAAGTCTGTCCATTAACCGTTATCTGATCATCAAGAACTTTTATTGTAGAGGTCAATACATAAGTATCAATCGCTATAATTCCATCAACTTTTGTCTCCCCAGATGCCTTATCATACAACTCCCTGAAGGTCTTCATAGACTCTATAAAATCTGGAGATAAATTACTATCTCTTAGGTTTAATCTAGTAACTTTTGGAAAGTACTTTAAAATTGGAGCAGGAGCAGCAGGCTTGTTGACAATTGAATCATCTAATGGGTAGATATCATCAGAGCGATCCAGCTTAATAACACCCTTGTCTACTCTAAATATTGCATATGCTGTTATAAAACCACCTGTTGGACGAAGCTCTTTATCATTTTGAAAAAGCACAAGATATTTTTTCTCTTCTGTCTCACCGAGGAGCGAAGGAAGAACCTTAATCAGTGGCCTAGCCTGCTCCACAAATCCCACCCCTTGATCAGTCAATGTTTTAACTGCTAAAAGTTGAGTTTTTATTTTATCTCCAAATAGAATAGTTGGGTAATGATCTGGATTAACATAATCTATCTCTCTCTTAACCTTTGTTAAGCTAGTAGCAATATCATCAATTTGTGGAGTAATTTTACCCATGGTTAACACTGCAGTTTTAATACGCTCTTCTGCTGAGCCTCCCACAAAACTACCCTGACCTTTTAGACCTAATACATCAGCATAAGGTTTTAACGACTGTACCACCACTGCAGCTGCCTTAAGACCTTCATCGCCTGCATTTATCAAATGTGATGCATCATCGTAATAAAAATTAGCAACTGGAATGTAATGCAGATAAAAAAGAGCATTCATCCTCTTTTGAGTGTCCTTTAGTGCAGCTTGTGTCTTAACTAGCTCTACTGAAGCAACCTCTATATTCTGTTGCTTGGCAGCAACAGAAAGTAGTTTAGCTTGGGCATAGGTAATCTTAGCCGACTTAACTACTCCAAGGAGAGGAATAATGATGCCAAAAATGAGAAATAGTAGAAAAACTCCAGCAATCCCGAGTATGAGCTTTCGATGCTTTTGAAAAAAATTAGATCTCCTTTTTGCTCTTCTTTTCATATCTACAACAGGTTCACTAGTTTCATTTTTTAGATCAAGATCTATTTTCTCAAATCCAGGCATAGTATTTATGATACGAAAGGCACCAATGACTTGTCAACCTCCCCCAGCTATCTGGCTCCTCTACCAGTCAACATTGTGGCTGGAGTACGTAACATAATCCAGCAATCATAAAAAACTGAACGTCTTTTCACATAATCTGCATCCATTTCTATGCGTTTATCAAAGTTGATTTCGCTCCTTCCAGAAACTTGCCAATAGCCGGTCACTCCAGGTTTTACCGAAAGCACTACCTTTACTGCATCTTGTGTTTCGGGATACTTTTTTTGCTGATCTCGAAGCTCATCTGAGTAATATGCTCGTGGTCCAACAATACTCATATCTCCCCGTAAAACATTAAAGAGCTGGGGTACTTCGTCAAGTGAATGTTTTCGAATGAATTTTCCTACATGTGTTATTCGTGGATCATTTCTCAGCTTATAACTTCCTTTCTTATATTGCTCAAAGAGTGCTGCAAACTCTGGATCTTCGCGCAAAATAGTATGAGCATTGGGTATCATTGAGCGAAATTTATACATCTTAAAAAGCTTTCCGTTTTTTCCCACCCTCTTTGGTGTATCTGCGAGCACTGTTCCATTTGAATCAATACGAATTGCTAATGCTACTATGAGAATTATGGGGAAAAAAATGAGGATTATTATTACAGAAAATACGACGTCAATAGCTCGCTTAATGAATTCGTAGGTATTACCTTTTTTTATTTCAACGTAGGGCATGATCAGGCAAGATGCTCGTGCTCAGTCCCACTCAGACTAGTAACAAGCTCTTTAATCTTTGGAACCGAATCTTTAGGACAAATTAACAAAACATCATTTGTATTAACCACCACCATACCCTTAAGATCAATACCCACGACTAACTGTTTGTTAAAATTAAAGAGGAGAGAATCTTGGGTATCCTCAATGAGCACATTGCCCCGAGTTACATTCTCATCCTGCTTTACTGATAAAGCTTCCTTTAACGCTTCCCATGCTCCTATATCGCTCCATCCTAAATCAAGAGAGATTACATAACCACTTTTTGGATTCATTTTTTCAAGAATTGCGTTATCAAATGATATTTTCTCAATCTGAGGATAAATCGCATTAATTACTGTCTCATACTCGGGTGTGCCAATCGCGTTTTGAATCTGCAAAAGTTGCGCATATAATTCTGGAGAAAGTTCTTCAAAAAGCTTCCAGAGAAAGGCAGGTGTTGTTACAAAATATCCTAGATTCCATGTGTGATGACCATCTTTTACCCATTTCTCAGCTTTTGATAGATGAGGTCGGTAATGCAAATTCAAAAATGAGTACACAGGGATACCGTCGACTACCTTAACCTCATCTTTATACTCAATATAGCCCAGATTCTGATTAGCAAATCGTGGCTTTTGTCCTAAAAAGACTATTCTGTTTCCATCTTCACGAACTAATTTTTCAGCAATAGTCAAAACCTTTCTAAAAAGCTCTTCTTCACGAACTAGATGATCACTTCCCCATAGAAGCGCCACCGGCTCATTAGGATCTGATTTAGAGAAAAGAGCAGTTATCAACCCAACAGCTGGCCCAACATCGCGCATTTCTGGCTCTACTAGGACATTCTCTTTAGGAAGTTCCGGCAATTGCTCGCGTACGATCTTCTCGTACTGCTTTCCTGTTGATATGAAGACATCAGACCACGCAAATGTTGGGAAGAGCTTATGCACTGCGATCTGAAGCATGGACTTGTCCCCAATAATTGTCCCAAATTGTTTTGGTGTGTTTTTACGAGATAGAGGCCAAAGCCTCGACCCAACTCCCCCAGCAAATAATACGACTTTCATATATCTGCGATTATTATAGTGGTATTTTTATATTTTGCAAAGTTTTTTCGATAAAAGATGAGATTTTCGTCTTAAATACATCGTCAGAAAAAAGTGCTGCACGCGTCTGAAGCTCCTTAGTTATAAATTCTATGGACTCAGCCTTTTTAATACCCCCAATTAACGACTCAGTCGTCTGATGATTAAAAAATATCCCAGATCTCTTATGCTCAATTATGTCTCTTGCCCCACCCTTGCTATAGGCGATTACTGGGATCCCAAATCCTATTGACTCTACCATGACAATTCCAAAATCCTCAAACCCAGGAAATAGCAACGCACGGGCTCCTTTATATAAATCAACGAGCTCATCATCAGTAACAACACCTAGAAATTCAATTGTCGGACCCGATATGCGCTTGAGAAATGCGAGATCACTCCCAACACCTACAATTTTTAACGCTACCCCCAGCTCATTACAGGCCTTAATAGCCAAATCAACCCTCTTATAACGAACAAGTCTTGAAACAACCAGATAATAATCTAGCACTTTCTTTTTACCGGTATCAGCTTTTTGAGACTTCATGAGACCAACTGGCGGATGAATTATCACTGACGACTGACCATAGAACTTTTTTATTCGCTTCTGCACCTCTTCTGATATAGCTATGTAGACATCTGGACGGTATGAGGCAGCTTTATCCCATTTTCTGAGATAGGAAATAGCCGGCTTAGAAAGAATCCTCATGAATTTATTTGTAAAATACTCTTCAAATCCACTCCAAAGATACCGGGTGGGGGTAAGACAATAGCAGATATGAAGTGTGCGAGGCTTAGTAATAATACCTTTAGCCGATTCACTGGTAACAGATATTACTAGATCATAGTCATCAAAACTAAATGATTCAAAGACTGAGGGCATTAATAGAGGGAAATACTCATGTGCTTCTTTTGCAAAAGGAAACTCCTGCAAGAAAGATGTTTTAACGATAAATTTTTCTGCCCACTTCGCTTTATCTTTATTATAAACCGAGGTGTAAAGATGTGCATTAGGGAAGAGCGCATGGAGAGCAAGCAATACGCGCTCTGCTCCTCCCCATTTATTTATCCGGTCATATACTAGTGCAACTTTCATAAAGTGTAAGTGTCTGTTGGGCCATCTCTTTCCAGCTATATTTCTTGCTTTGCGTCAATCCTTTTTTACGTAAAGAAATAAAATGCTCATTATCACCCTCAGCTATGTTGCGTATCTTAGCAGAAATATCACCAATATCGTAAGGATCACAGTAAAGCACACAGTCCTCTGCAATCTCTTTAATGGATGGAATAGCTGATGCAAGCACTAAGGAGTTATTAGCCATTGCTTCAAGTACTGGTAAGCCAAACCCCTCCATCAGTGATGGAACAACGGTGGCGCTCGCATCACGATAGAGAGCTCGTAAATCTTCATCTGTCACAAACCCTAAAAATTTTATCTTCTTTTCAAGACCATGTTGTTTGACATACTTTTCAAGAGAGGTCATAAAGTAGTCTTTTTTCCCTACAAAAAAAAGCGAGTAATTATCCAGACCAGCTTGAGCAAATGCCTGAATCAATCTCTTAGCATTTTTATGTGGATAGACATTTCCTACATGTAAGAAATATTTTTTGCGTATGGCGTATGGCGTATGGCGTATGGTTTTGCCGAGCTGAGGATCTACTCCTTCAAAAATTACATCAATCTTCTGATCTAAAATCCCAAGGTGATCCACGATCTCATTTTTTGTAGCCTTTGATACTGTAATTATTTTTTTGGAATTCCTTGCTGCTTTTTTCATAATGTATTTGTAGCCGGCTAATTTAAGATAATAGAGATGAAATGGCAGCGTAGAAGATTCACCTGTAGCAAAATGGTGAAGGATGAGATCATGAACTGTTACAACATAGGGTTTACTATAAATAACTGGAATAGAGAAATAGGGAAAGTGCATGAGGTCAAGATTTTGCTCATATAAAATTTTTGGGAAATTAATCTGCTCTGAGAACGAGTGCCAATGAATGTCGGTCCCCACGACTTTCCATCTCTCATTTTTTGGCTTAAAAGCTCCTCTATCTTGGTTCTTCATAAACAACACATAGAAATTTGTCTTGTCTATTTCAGATAATTGCTCAACTAGGTTGCGGATATACCTACCAACCCCTGTCTCATTCCAAAAACGTGCGTCAATTCCTATTATCATTTTGTTATCGCTTCTTTATAGACATGCTCCAAACTCTTAGTGATCTCTTTCCAGTCGTAAGTCTTTTCAACAGCAAGTCGCGCATTTGCAGACAGTTGCCTGTATTGTTTTTGATCAATTAAAAGTCCCGTGACAGCCGCTACTATATCTTCCGGGGTATCAGCGACCAATATATCTTTCTCCTTCTGCACCTCAATTCCTTCATGCCCCAGCGTCGTCGTAACAACAGGCGTGCCAATAGCCATTGCCTCAATAATCTTATAACTTGTCCCGCCACCAACTCGAATTGGCGCCAATAAGACGTCAGCTTGAGAAAAAATCTTTGCAGCACTCTCAGTATTTTTATCATCAAAGATAATGCTCGCATCATCCCTACCCAGATCCTTAATCGACTGAGACATGTTTTTCCCCACTATCCAAAGCTTAGCTTTTACATCCTGATTTTTCTTCATAAGTGGCCAAATGCTTTTAATAATATAACTTACAGCATCCTTATTTTGAACATACCCATAATCCCCAATGTATAAAACCTTTTTTTCTTTAGTAACAAACTGATCTGAAATTTTCTTTAACTTAAACTCTGTGGTATCAACACCATTTGGTACAAGGAAAGCATTTTTTTGATTTATAACCTCTTTATCCTGCTGAGAAACAGTCGCTACCACAGTTGCTTCTCTCCATGCATACTCTTCTGCTCTTCGTAGCTTAAGAACATCAAGCATAAAAAATGGTCGAAGTAAAAAAAAGGCCTTATTGGCATAACGTTCATAAATAAAATATTCTATATTGTGTTCAATAAGAACTTTTGGCAACTGTGTTTTAGGGAGATTCTGCATAACATAAAATGTCTCTATGTGGATAAGATCATATTTTTTTTGCAATAATTCGCTCTCAATAGCAGCTCTCATTTCATGGCTAGTGTGACCAGTAATAAGGAATGGATTTAAGGAAAACCCAGTCTTGATAATATTCCTGACACTCCATTGCCTATTTCTAGGCACGGCAATAACACGCTCGCAAATTTCCTCGACGTGCCTCCTATCCTCATCAGACTGATTAGGTCGCATCTCGCATACAAGTGTAATTTTATGGTTTTTACTCAACAGTTTTATTAGATTAAAAAGTCTTACACTTCCACCGTTATGCAGTGGAAAGGGCAAGAATGATGAGATCATTAAAATGTTCATATTTTTTGTGTAATATCTAATAGTATGAAATTCTTTGTTTGTTTTATTACTTTATATTCCTTTCCCAACAACTCATCCGAGGGTGTTGGATTAGCAAGAACTAGATAGCTTGCGCCCATCGTAACCATTTCTGGAATTGATTTTTCAAGAAGTGCCCATCCTTTTCTCTTTGTTTGATAGAGAAAGGATGTATCACCTCCATAAATAGCTATAATTTTTGCATCCCTAGGCGTAAGACGATCTACAGCCTGACCAGCTAACACTATCGAGTAATTATTAATATTAAAGTAATCTTTAACTAACGTCCAGCTAAAATAAAATGATCCAACAGTCAAAAGAATAAAAATTATAGATTTTAATGAAAATATGTTAAGTTTTTTCAAGTTGAAAAAAAATGTCGTACTCAATCCAAAGAGTACCGCTACCACCGGCATTATCATAATCTGATAATAATCATGCTGAACATTTCCCGTTGCGAGAACGACTACATATACCATTGCGCTCATCACAAGTGATGCATAAAAAAGCTTTGCTTTTTCGTACTTCAACTCGAAAAGTCCAACCATTAGAATTATAACTCCTAAATATCCAGAAATTAGCTTAATCAGACGCTCATAGATAATCCAACGAAAAAAAGCAGGCCTAAATCGTATCCCATTTCCATTAAATAGCCAGGAATTTTGTGCAATTCCCTCTGGATACTGTGACATCCAAACACGCCAGACTAACAATGGAACTGTTACTAACAATACAAATATCCATAACTTAATTTTTCTAAAAAGTGAAAAGCCATACTTATTATAAGCAAGACTTAAAAAAGATAATCCGTAAAAAAGAGCATATGGTTTTAAAAGAACTGCTACCACCATAAAAATCACGGACAAAATAAAGAATGATAATCTTTCTTTTTTATCCGCTAACCAAAAATCGAAAAAGTACATCGCTCCAAGAAGACCCGCAACCATTGATGAATCAGGTAAAATAGTTCGGCCGTAATAAATATTAAAAGGAAGGAATATGTAAAAAAATCCCGCTGCCAATCCAGCAACTAGACCAGAATATTTACCAACAATCTTATAAAGAAAATATCCACTCAGAAGCGACATGAATATAGTAATAAGTCGCCCCCATTCCTCTATGGTAAAAATTCCCACTGCGATAAATAACCCCGCCTGCGCTGCGTTATAGAGAGGAAATTCAACAAATCTATATCCCTCTGGATTATCTAACCCTGAAGGGACATTAGAGAGGTCGTCAAATCGTGGGTGAAATAAATCAAACCCTCCCGATACAAAATTCCGAGAGACTGCTGATGTGTCAGCCTGACGCCAGCTGTGCCAATCAGCAATGGGGTTACTGAACCCATGTAATCTGACTAAAAATCCAAGGATTAAGATAACTATAAAAATTTGCGAAGATTGCTTACTGTTTAACATAAGGACTTGGGCTAGGAGTCAAAGTAATCCTGAATCCATCTAATTCAACGAGAGCGCCATCCTTCTCAAATTTAAATACTCTAATATTCTGATTATTTTTTGCTTTTCTCATGGCGTCATCCTCTGAGAGCGTCTGGATAACATCAACCACTACGTCCTGAAAGGAAAACCAAATCGCATCTTGGAAACCAACAGGGAAAACCCACGCATCACCATAACGAATTGGGACATTAATAAAATAAAAGACTGGGTTAGGAGGTAGAGCGCCAGGCGTAGCATACGTTACATTTATACCCACAAGAGCATCGTTGCTTATTTCGCCAGCTTTCTGCCAATCAACGTTTATCTTATTCAGCTGACTGATATGGATATAACTAAATGCGAGAATAAAGAGAGCAACTAGACCATAAGATACTCGACTATATTTTTGAGTACGTAAAAATACAGCAATCACATATGCTAAAAGCAGGACTAAACCTGCTGAGGCAAGGTATGCATATCGAGGGCTAATATTACCTAGGCCTAAAAATGGTAAGAGTGGGATAAAAAACATGCACATAGAAATACCGAGAACCCTTCCGAATTCTGGCTTGATCATTTTCCGAGTAATAATCATACCTCCCCCGAAAAATACTAAAGCAAAAAATGCGACAACGCCTGATACCATAAGATTTTGAGACGCCATTACTCGAAGAGCAGTATATGATTCAAGAATAAATGGTCCAATAAGTGATATTAGGAAGTACCCTACTCCATTGCCGATGAAATTAAGTGGTAGCTTCAAAAGATTATAACTGTAGTCGCCCTGAAACCACACACTTTGGGCACTTAACCTCATGACGTAATAAACAACTATTGGGAATAGTAACAGCAGATAATACCATTTTTTAAGAGGTGCTCTTATAAGTCCACGCCAGTCGTCTACAAAATCATATGCGATAAGTAGTAAGGGTCCTGTAGTTCCAAACTCATGAAAGAACATAGAAAAAAATACAGAAAGCACTGATATCCCAAAGAGAATGCTCCGCTTTGTCTCTCTCCAATAGCTATAGCTTAAAAGTGCCAAGAGTATGAGGTTTGAAGCTATAAGGTGACCAGTCACAGAAATCCAGTAGATAGCTTCGCCATGAACACTCAAGATCAGAAAGAGAAGGGCAGCTATAAACCCAACTGTAGTACTTCTCAAGAACCTCCTAGCTAGAAAGAAAATAAGAATTGATGCGCTAATATGCAGCAATAATGATATGACATGGAATGGAGTTGGGAAAAGTTCAAAAATAGGATATGCAAGATAAAAGTATAATTTTGTACCTGGCCTATAGAAAAATCCATCAGAATGGGTAAATAGACTAATCACCGTTGAAAGGACATCCCCACACTGCATCAAATCTGTCCCTAACAGGGTTTGTTTGCAGTCTGCTGCCCAACGAAGCCATGTAAAGTCATCACCGACAAAATAATTTGGCAAAAAACGGCTGAATAACACAAATCCCCCAATAACAAGAGCTATCAGGTATGACGGGATTGAAAGAAAAATCTTTTTGACTTCAGCTAAATAGCTGATAGCTTTTCTTTGATAGAGATGTGCAAAACCCAGGGTTACACCCATTATTAGCCAAAGCACGAAAGCAACTTTTGAAGCCTCATAGACATCAATGAGGGTCGCATTGAGAGCAAGCCCAACCGAACCCGCCAAGACACCATAGACTAATGCTTTGATTCTTTTATCATCAATATCAGGAACTACTCGTATTAAATAAATACCTGCAAGTATAAATATGAAGATGAACGAAAAGAATCCTAATAGGCCAGTCTCACCTAACATCCGTAAAAAGCTATTATCGGTAGCAAGACTTATTGACGAATAGCCACTTCCTAAAAAGATATTTCTCTCAAATGCATGAATGGCATTGGGCCACTCACCTTGAAATCGAGTCGTAAATGAAACATCATATGCGAAAGCTTTTTTAACTATTACTTTTCCTGTCTTACTTATAATTTCGGCTTGATTATCGCCAACTTTAAGCTTTTTATAAGTAATTGTTGAGCTCTGCCCCTCTCCCCCTCCACCGAAATTAATAAACTTTGATCCCGTTGGGAGGTTTTCACCGGTTGACTGCTTATCTTCTATAGTAATAGTATCGCCGCCAATTGATGAAGCAACACCGATTGCCTTCCCTGTACGGGAGTCTACGACAAGGTCCACCTGAGTAAAAGTTTGGGCGAAGCGCTGGGAAACCCCTGTAAATGACTGGAGAAGAAAGATACTAAGAATTACAACTGGGATGATAAACTTTTTCTGCTTTTGCAAAAAGAGCATTAGCGTTATGGTTACCAAATAAACAGCTACGGAGACTCTGGATGCTGTCATGAGGAGTAGAATAAAACCAGCCAATGCCAAAAAGAAAAATATCACTTTCAAATACCACTTTTTATATCCAAAAACCATGCTTCCCATAATCGGAATGAGGATTATGAGATATGCTGCCAGATCATAATGACCCGCAAACGTTGATGGAATCCGTGCAAGCGCAGATAATCGAAGCGGAATGCCCTTCGCAAATTCTTCGTTCATTGTCAAAAATGCAGGAAAGCCCAGTAATCTTTGTCCTATTCCATAAATGAAGACGCTAAAGAGCGTTGCAGAAAGCGTAGCCACAACTAGATTGATCGCACTCTTATTTTTTATAGCAGAGTACGCCAAAAAAAATACGGATAAGTATTCAATCCGACGCAAATAATTAAGAACTGCAAGTTGCGGAAAAACGTTTTCTATTGTAGGAAAAATATAGATAATCCCGTGAATTGTAGCAATGAGTCCGACTACCCAAAAAACAAGAATTGAATAAGATAATGGAGTAGAAAGAGTAGCCTTTTTTCGAAAGTACGTGATAAAAAAAATAACCCATGCTAGCGCTATAATAAAATCTTCAACCCTAATATATACCCATGTATGTTTCAAATCAAAGAGCGGAAACTTGGGGTAAAGTGGTATGAACGCTAATAGAAATAACGTGAATACTAAAAGAGGATTTGCTTTTAACCACTGTATTATTCTCATAATTTTTTTAATGCTGCAAGATAGGTATCGATCAAGTATTTATTTCCGGTAAAAAATCCAACTAAAACAGCGACCAAAGCCTTTATATATAATAACAGCTTAACCAAGTAATATTCTAGACCACTACGTTGTTGCCGATAAAAAATCTGTAGACCTTCATAAATATGTACTATAGCAAATGTTTTATTAGTACTTGCCTGCCCAATGTGCTTTACCTTAACCACTGGAGTAAAAACGATTTTATAACCAATTTTTTTGATTCTATAACACAGATCCATATCTTCGATATACATAAAATATGACTCATTAAACCCTTTAACCTTCTCAAAGATATTTCGTTTAACCAGCATAAAACCACCACTTACCCA
>Ga0105047_10003926_pt1 | contig 26079 bp, 22 predicted proteins | sample MAT04_FD_78384 | JGI IMG/M metagenome (GOLD analysis project Ga0105047, IMG submission 78384) | Freshwater microbial communities from Lake Fryxell liftoff mats and glacier meltwater in Antarctica - MAT-04 (megahit assembly) | ecosystem: Environmental > Aquatic > Freshwater > Ice > Liftoff...
AGATCCTCACGGATGAACAGGCGCAGCGCCGGATAGGATGCCTTCAGCCGGGGCAGGGCGGTCGGCAACAGAAAGGGGGCCACGGTCGGGATGATCCCCAGCCGCAGCCGTCCCGACAGCGGCCGGCCCGCATTCCTCGCCGCTTCGACCAGATCCTCGGTCCGGGCCAGAACGTCTTCGGCCCGGCGGCAGGCCTCGGCCCCCACAGCGGTGAGCTGGACATTGCCCCGCGTGCGTTCGACGACCGGAGCGCCCAGAACCCGCTCCAGCTCCTGCACCCCCGACGACAGGGCCGGTTGGCTGACGTGCGCGGCCTCGGCCGCGCGGCTGAACGAGCCGTGCTCGGACAGGAGTTTCAGATACTGGAGCTGGCGCAGGGTAGGGAGCATCAGCCAGCCTAGGCCGGAAAGACCTCAGCATAAAGCCAACCTATGGTCGCAACAGTTTTATCTCTTTGACTTGTGCGACGCAGCAGAGCATTTCGCACCTGCACAACGCCCCCTCCCCGGTCGGGCGTTCCCAATCCTTTCGCGGAGATACAGCCATGTTCGGCGTCGGTCAGACCCTGCCTGAATTCAAGATCACGGGCGTCAAGCCCGGCTTCAACAGCCACGAGGAAAACGGCGTCTCGGCGTTTGAGACGCTGACCAACGCCTCGTTCGGGGGCAAGTGGAAGGTCATCTTCTTCTATCCGAAGGACTTCACCTTCGTCTGCCCGACCGAGATCGCCGAATTCGCCTCGCTGGGCCGCGATTTCGAGGACCGCGATACCATCGTCATGGGTGGCTCGACCGACAATGAGTTCGTCAAACTGGCCTGGCGCCGTGACCACGCCGACCTCAACAAGCTGCCGATCTGGCAGTTCGCCGACAACGGCGGCAAGCTGGCCCGCGCCCTGGGCATTCTGGACGAGGCCGAGGGTGTCGCCCTGCGCGCCACCTTCGTGGTCGATCCCCACAACGTCATCCAGCACGTCTATGTCACCAACCTGAACGTGGGTCGCGCGCCCGCCGACACCCTGCGGGTCATCGACGCCCTGCAGACCGACGAACTGTGCGCCTGCAACCGCCCGGTCGGCGGCGAAACGCTCGCGGCTTGAGGTCGTGTGTGAGGGCGGCGGCGGTGATGCCGCCGCCGCTCGCTTGATTCTTTAGGGGCGCTATCGCTCGACGCGGTCGCGCTGCTTGAGCGCGGATGCGACGCCGGCACCCGCGCCCAATTGTTCTGAGGCTCAAGCAGCGAGCGGCCGCGTCGCAAGCGATAGCCGTCCTTTTCCGAAGGAAAGACAAGAATGTCGATCGACACCCTGCGCGACCTGATGCCCGCCTATGCCAAAGACATCTCGCTCAACCTTTCGTCCCTGGCGTCCGAGGCCGTGCTGAACGATCAGCAGAAATGGGGCTGTTTCCTGGCCTCGGCCCACGCGGTGGGCGTGGGCCCGATCGTGCGCGCCATCGAGGCCGCCGCCACGGAAAAACTGTCGCCTGAGGCGATGACGGCGGCCAAGGCCGCCGCCGCCATCATGGGCATGAACAACATGTACTACCGCTCGCTGCACCTGATGAAGAACCCCGAGTACACCACCCTGCCGGCCCGGCTGCGCATGAACGTCCTGGCCAATCCGGGCGTGGAGAAGATGGATTTCGAGCTGTGGTCAACGGCCGTCAGCGCCATCAACGGCTGCGGGGCCTGCCTCGACGCCCACGAGGGCGAACTGAGAAAACACGGCGTCCCGGCCCAGCAGGTCCAGACGGCCCTGCGCATCGGCGCGGTGGTCCATGCCGCCAGCCGGATCGTGGCCTCGGAGACCGCGCTGGCCGGCTAGGTCGCGTCGAAGCTCAGCGGCGCGCCCCAGAACCGGCTGACCATTTCGGACTGCGGGCCGGGCGTGCCGGTCGTGAGGAAGTCGCGGCGGCCGCTGTCTCCGAGGCCATACTCGGGGTGCTGCGCGAAATAGCGTTCCAGGGAATCGGCGACGGCCGTGGGTTGATGGATCACCGACGTTCCGGCCGGCAAGGCGGCGGCGAACAGGTCCGCCACGATCTCATAGTGGGTGCATCCCAGGATGGCCGTGTCGGGGTGGCGGCCGATTCGGCGGCGCAGGGCGTCGACGTGATCGGCGACCACCACGGACAGCTCCTCGACCGGCGCGCCCAGTTCGATCAGACCGGCCAGCCCGGGACAGGGCTCGGAAAAGACCGCCAGATCCTCGCGGCGCTTGTCGATCTCGATCTCGTAAACCCGGCTCATGGCCGTCGCGGCGGTGCAGAACACACCGGTGACGTCGATGGCCGCCCGCTTCTCGCCTTCAAGACGGCTCTCGCGCTCGGCCTCGAAGGACCAGGGCAGGCCTGTTGCCGCCTCGATGGTCGGCACGATGATGCCCAGCACATTGACGGCCCGCCCGTGGCGCGCCCGCGCGTCGGGCACCCAGGTCTGCTGCAGGCGCCGCAGGGCGATGGCCGAGGCCGTGTTGCAGGCCAGGACAATGACGCTGGCCCCAGCCTGAAACAGCCGTTCGCAGCCGTTGCGGGTAATCTCGACGATCTCCTCGCCGCTCCGCGATCCGATCGGCGCATTGGCCTGATCCGCCAGGTAGACGAAATCGCGGGTCGGGAAACGCCGGGTCAGTGCCCGATGGACGGTCAGGCCGCCCACGCCGCTGTCGAATACGCCTATGGCCATGCCCGCGCGTTTAGACGCAGCTTGCTTCGCCGTCCAACGGGATTAAACCCTGTTCACGCGAGGGTCATGCGGCCGGGTGCCAGGGTGCCGCAGGGTCCAGTCACCATCAAAGGATTTCGAAATGCACAGACGCCAGATCCTCATCGGAGGCGCGAGCCTCCTGGCCCTTTCGGGTTGCGCGAGCGCGGGGGCAATGACCGCAATGACGGCCACTGAAGTGGCCGACGAAGCCGCCCTGGCCCGCACCGTCCTTCCGTTCCAGACGCCGCGCGCCGAGCTGCTGCAGCCCTGGACCGGCCCGTATGAGGGCGTGCCGCCGTGGAATGCGGTCACCGCTGACAAGCTGAAGGCCGCCATTATCGAGGGCATCGATCTTCAGCGCGCCGATATCGCCGCCATCGCCGACAACCCCGCGCCCGCAACCTTTGCCAACACCATCGTGGCGATGGAACTGGCCGGCGAGCCGCTGGACCGCGCGACCAACCTCTATGGTGTCGTGACCTCCAACATCGGCGGTGAGGCCTATGACGCCATGGACACCGAGGTGTCTCCGCTGCTGTCCGTCGCCGGCGACGAGATCACCTTCAACGAACCCCTGTTCCGGCGCATCAAAGCCGTGGCCGACGGGGCCGACGCGGCGGGCCTGAATGCCCAGCAGAAGCGTCTGGCCGAACGCCGCCGTGACGCCTTCGTGCGTTCGGGTGCCAATCTGGACGCTGCGGGCAAGGCCGAACTGGGCCGTATCAACACGGCCCTGTCCAACGCCTTCACGGCCTTCGGCCAGAAAGTCGTGGCTGACGAGAACACCTGGACCGTCATCCCCAACGAAGCCGGGGTCGCGGGCCTGCCAGAGTCCAACAAGGCCGCCGCGCGTGCCGCCGCACAGTCGCGCAATCTCGAGGGCTGGGTCATCGTCAACACCCGTTCCAGTGTCGATCCTTTCCTGACCTTCGCCGATGACCGGGCCCTGCGCGAACAGGTGTGGCGCAAATTCGTCAACCGCGGCGACAATGGCGACCGCAACGACACCAATGCGACGATCGCCGAGATCGTGCGCCTGCGCGATCAGCGGGCCAGGCTGCTCGGGTATCGCAACCACGCCGAGTGGCGGATGCAGGACACGATGGCCAGGACCCCGGCGGCGGCCCAGTCGCTGATGAGCCGGGTGTGGGAGCCCGCCAAGGCGCGCGTCGCCGAGGAGGTCGCCGACATGAAGGCGATCGCCGGCTTCGACATCGCGCCGTGGGACTATCTGCATTTCGCCGAGAAGGTGCGGAAGGAGAAGTACGACCTCGATCAGAACCAGCTGAAGCCCTTCTTCGAGCTCGGTGCGGTGCGCAACGCCTCGTTCTATATGGCTGAACGCCTGTACGGTTTCGTCTTCACGCCCAAGGCGCAATCGACCGCGCCGGTGTTCCAGTCGGACGTCCAGCTCTACGAGGTCACCGACAAGACCTCGGGTCGCCTGATCGGCCTCTACTACACCGACGATTTCGCCCGCGCGGGCAAGCGGTCGGGGGCCTGGATGACCACCTACCGGTCGTTCTCGACGCTGGACGGCTCCAAGCCGATCCTCGCCTCGAATAACAACAATTTCGTCAAGCCGGGGGCCGGCGAGCCGCTGCTGATCTCGCTGGATGATGCCGAGACCCTGTTCCACGAGTTCGGCCACGCCCTGCATTATTTCTCGTCGGTGGTGACCTATCCCAGCTATGGCAACACTCCGCGTGATTTCGTGGAGTATCCGTCGCAGGTGCATGAGCACTGGGTGCTGTCGCGCCCCATCCTCGACCGCTTCATGAAACACTACCAGACCGGTGAGGCCATGCCCCAGGCGCTGGTAGACAAGGTCGAGGCCTCGACCACCTTCAACCAGGGCTATGCGACGGTCAGCTATCTGTCCTCGGCCATGGTCGACATGGACCTGCATACCCAGGCCACACCGCCGACCGACATCGACGCCTTCGAGAAGGCCTCGCTCGACCGGCTGGGGATGCCCAAGGAGATCGTGATGCGGCACCGTCTGCCGCAGTTCAACCACCTGTTCACCTCGGACGCCTATTCTGCCGGCTACTACAGCTATCTGTGGTCCGAAGTGATGGACGCCGACACCTGGGCCTATTTCGAGGCCTCGGGCGACGTGTTCGATCCCCAGATCGGGGGGCGGTTCAAGTCGATCATCCTGGCTCCGGGGAACACGACCGACCGGGCCGAGGCCTATCGCCAGTTCCGTGGTCGCGATCCGGACGTCGCGGCCCTGCTGCGCGTGCGGGGCTTCCCGGTCAGCTGAGAACGGCAAGGGGAGGCGGCGCAGGTCGCCTCCCCTGTCCTTCCGGTACAGGTTTTGCGCTTGCGACAAAGCGCGCCTTGTTTCGAGGTTTGAGCATTCCAACTTCGAGGGCTCTCGAGGCGTGCCCATCCACGCTGTCGTGAGAGTTCATCTCCCCGGAGCCAGCGATGCCGAACAGCCCGATCTACAACGAAGTCACTGCCGCCAACGCGGCCTATGCCTCCGATTTCGGCGACAAGGGCGACCTCGCCCTGCCGCCCGCGCGTGCCTTTGCCATCCTGACCTGCATGGATGCGCGGCTGGACCCGGCGAAATACGCAGGTTTCGCCGAAGGCGACGCCCATGTGATCCGCAACGCCGGCGGGCGCGCTTCCGACGACGCCATCCGGTCGCTGGTGATCTCTCACAAGCTTCTGGGCACCCGTGAGTGGTTCGTGATCCACCACACGAATTGCGGCATGGAGCTGTTTGACGACGCCACCATGGCAGGCCTGCTGGAGACCAGTCGGGCCACGGCGACCTTCGATGGCACGGCATGGACCAACACCCAGGCCGAAGGCGGGTCCCACGCGGGGCATGACGTCCACTGGCTGACCTTTAGCGACCTGCGCCAGAGCGTGGTGGACGACGTCGTGCGCATCCGCGAGCACCCGCTGACACCAAAGGACGTGCCGGTCCACGGCTTCATCTATGATGTGAAGACGGGTCGCCTGCTGCCGGTCGAGACCTAACCGCTGTTTCTCAATCCCGCCGCCACGCCATTGATGGCCAGCAGGATGCCTTCGCGCACCCGGGGATCGTCGTCGCCGGCCCGCCGCCGTCGGATCAGTTCGATCTGCACGTGGTTCAGCGGTTCGACATAGGGCATCCGCAGCCGGATCAGCCGGTCCAGTTCGGGCTGTCCGCCCAGCAGGTCGGCCTGTCCGGTGATGGCCAGAACGGCGTCGCGCGTCCGGTCCCATTCCGCCTGCAGCGCGCCGAAGAGGGTCGCCGCCAGCGTCTGATCCGGCACGAGCGCGGCGTAGCGGCGGGCGATGGTCATGTCCGCCTTGGCCATGATCATCTCCATGTTCTGGATCAGGGTCCGGAAGAACGGCCAGTCCCGGGCCATGGTCCGCAGTTCTTCCATGTCCTGGCCCACGACGGCGGAGCCGAAGCCGAACCATCCGGGCAGCATGACCCGGCTCTGACTCCAGCTCAGCACCCAGGGAATGGCGCGCAGGTCCTCGATGGCGGTTGAGGCGGTACGCGAGGTGGGCCGAGACCCGATCTTCAGCTCGGCGATCTCGGCGATCGGCGTGGCCGCCCGGAAATAGTCGACGAAGCCCGGTGTCTCATAGACCAGGGCCCGATAGGCGGCCATTGAGGCCCGCGACAGGGCCGAGGCGGTCGCGCCGTGAACCGTGCTCAGGCGTTCGTCTGGCGGCGGCGTCAGGGACGCCAGCAGGGTTCCGGCCGTCAGCGCATCAAGGTTTCGCCGCGCGACGTCGGGCTCGCCATATTTGTTGGCGATGACCTCGCCCTGTTCGGTGATGCGGATACGCCCGGCCACGGTACCGGTCGGTTGGGAAAGGACACCGGCGAAGCTGGACCCGCCCCCGCGCCCGACGGCACCGCCCCGGCCGTGGAACAGCTGCAGCCGCAAGCCGGCACTGTCGGTGACGCCGAGCAGGGCGCGCGACGCCTCATGGAGTTCCCAGGTCGAGGTCAGATAGGAGCCGTCCTTGTTGGAATCGGAATAGCCGATCATCACTTCCTGCACGCCCCGGGCGCGGGCGACCGCCAGCGCCGACGGTTCCTGCAGTAGCCGCTCCAGCGTCGGCCGGGCCGCCCGCAGGTCGTCGATGGTCTCGAACAGGGGCGCGGCCTGGATGGGGCAGGCGGCGGGGTCGTCGTGGCGATAGAGCCCGACCTCCTTGAGCAGCAGATAGACTTCCAGAAGGTCTGACGCCGCGTCGGTCTTGGACACGATATGGGTGCGGATGGCCTCGGGTCCGAAGCGCGCCAGCGCCCCTGCGGCGGCGCTCAGGATCGCCCGCTCCTTCTGGGTCTCGGGGGTATAGGTCGCATAGGGACTGAACAGCAGGCGCGGGGTCGCTAGTTCGCGGGCCAGCAGGTCAAGCCGCGCCGCCTCGTCCAGGGCGGCATAGTCGGGACAGACCCCGGCGACGCGCAGAAGATCGCCGACGACGCGGGCGTGGACGTCGGAGTTCTGGCGCAGGTCCAGCGTTGCCATGTGGAAGCCGAACACATCCACCGTGGCGATCAGGCGCGACAGGCCATCGTCGGCGAAGACGCTGCCATGGCTGGCGACAAGGCTGTCGTGCAGCACCGCCAGATCGGCGCGGAAATCGGCGGGTCCGTCGTAGGGCGGGGCGGCAAAGGGGGCCGGCCGGGGCGCGGTCTGGCCGGTCAGGACGGGATGGGTCGCCGAAAGCCGCGCGTAGATCTGGCTCAGCGCGCGGCGATAGGGTTCGTCGGCCCGGTGCGGCGACTGATCCCCGGACCCTTCGGCCAGGGCCTGCAGGGCTGGACTGATGGCCACGAGCGAGCCCGACAGGCTGAGCTCCGCGCCGAGCGCGTTCACGGCATCCAGATAATGGCGCAGCACCGCCTTCGCCGGCGTGGCGAAGGCGGCCCTCAAGGCGTCGGCATCGACATTGGGATTGCCGTCCCGGTCTCCACCGACCCAGGCCCCGATGCGGATGAAGGGCTTGAGGTCGGGCGCATCCAGCCGCCGGCGCCAGTCGATCAGTTGCTGAGGCACCACCGTCAGGAACACACGATCGAGGAAGGACACGACGGTGTCGATCTCGTCCTGCACCACGAGGCCGGTGGTCCGCACCAGCCGCGTCGCCCACAGGATCACGATCTGGCGACGCAGACCGGCGGTCATGATTTCGGGCGCGCAGGCGAGGTCCTCGCGATCGCAGGCGTCGAGCAAGTCAGACACCGCCGTGATCCGGTCCAGCACGCTCTTTCTTCGCACCTCCGACGGGTGGGCGGTCAGCACGGGCGAGATCAGCGCCCCGGACAACAAGGCCCGCGCGTCCTCCACCGTTCGCCCCGCCGCCTTCAGCCGGGCCAGGGCCCCCTCGGGCGTGTCCGGCCGCGCACCTTCCGCCGTCTGGCTGCGGGCCCGTCGTCGGCCCGCACGGTCCTCGGCAACATTGGCCAGCAGCGAGAACACCGCGAACCCGTGCGCCAGCCCCACGGCATCGTCCAACGAGAGGTCGATCAGCAGCCGCTCCAGTTCCGCCGATCCGCGCGCCCCCGGATGGCGATGGTAGGCGACGGAGGCGACGCGGACGGCCTCGATCCGGTCGTAGATAGCCTGGCCGCCCTCGTCGCGGATGATCTCCCCCAGAAGCCCGCCCAGCAGACGCACCTCCTCACGCAGGCGATCATCGACGACGGGGCTTGTGGTGGGCATGGCGGTCTCGCTCAGCGGGGAGGCTGTCGCCTGACCGTATCAGCGACCGGCAGGGTGACCAGCCCTGCGGGGAGCGCTGAAACCTATTGTGCGCCGGCTGCGGGCCGGGGCTCGACCCCCAGAACCTGGCGGAAGAACAGGTTGGTCACCTCGGCCTGGCCGTCGGAGTTGAATTTCTTGCGAAACCCATGCCCCTCGTTGGCGGCGAGCAGATACCAGACCGGGCGGCCCTCGGCGCGAACCGCGTCGACGATCTGCTCGGACTCGCTCTGCGGTACGCGGGGGTCATTGGCCCCCTGGATGACCAGCAGAGGCGCGGTCATCCGGTCGGTCAGATGGATCGGCGAGATCTGGTCGAACACCGCGCGCATGGCCGGGTCGCGCTCATCGCCGTATTCGGCCCGGCGCAGGTCGCGGCGATAGGCTTCGGTGTTCTCGAGGAAGCTGACGAAATTGGCGATGCCGAAGATGTTCACGCCCCCCGCCAGCCGGTCAGAATAGGCCGCCAGCGAGGCCAGTACCATGAACCCGCCGTAGGAGCCGCCATGGACCACGACCCGCTCCGGGTCCAGATCGGGCTGGGTCGCGATCCAGTCGAGCAGGGCCCCGATGTCCTGTACCGAGGCCTGCCGCAGCGGGCCGTTGTCGGCCGCCAGCCAGGTCTTGCCATAGCCACTGGAGCCCCGGACGTTGGGCACAATGACCACGGCCCCGAGATCGGCGACCCACTGCTGGTAGTTCAGGCCAAAGCCCGGCCGCGCCTGCCCTTCCGGTCCGCCGTGGATGTCGATGATGACCGGGCGTCGCCCCTGGCCGCCCTGTGGCCGATAGACGAAGGCGGGAATCTGCAGGGCGTCAAAGGTTGGATATCGGACCAGTTCCGGCGTCACAAAGGTGGCGGGGTCCAGCGGGCCCACCTCGGACCGGGTCCACCGCGTCAGCCCTCCATCCGCCACGTCCCAGCTCCAGACGTCGCCCGAGCTGGAGGGTGTTGACAGCCCGACCGCGAGCCTTGATCCGTCGGGCGAAAACTCCAGCGCACCCAGCACACCGGCCGGCAGTTCGGGCTGGGGCAGGGCGCGGCGGGTGATCAGGTCGCGCACTGCCAGCTTCGAATAGCCGTCCTCATTGGTCGACCAGGCCAGAAGCCGGCCGTCGTCGGACAGGTCGAACTCGTCAATGTCCCAGGACGAGGCCTCGGTCAGGGGCGTGACGGTGCCATCGTCGAGGGCAATTTCGACCAGCCGCAGCGCCTCGCCGCCCTCGTCCGACGTAGTGATGATGGAACGCCCGTCGCGGGTGAACTCGCCGCCGCTGTAGGCCACGGGCATGGCGCTCTCGCGGATACGGCTCGTCTGACCCGTCGCGAGGTCCAGCACCCACAGACGCACGTCGAGGATGGAGATGTATTGCGACAGCAGGACCCGCGTCCCGTCCGGGGAGATGTCGACGGGCGAATACTGGCCCGTGCCCTCGAACACGACGCGCCGGGTCGACGGATCGCCGACCGTCATGGCGAGGATGTCATAGTCCGACTGGCCCCTCTCGACCCGGGTCCAGATCGCCATACGGCCGTCGTCTGAGAAGACGGGGGCCCCGTTACGGGTGCCGGGCTCGGTCATCGCTTCATCGCCGCCGGTCAGTCCGGCGACGAAGGTCTGGAAATTCTCGGCCCCGCCTGCGTCGCGCTGATAGGCGAACCGGTCGCTGCCCGGGAGGGTTCTGGCGTTGGACACGGGCTCGGCGAGGAAGGTGATCTGGGTGCGGTCCGCGCCCGGCGCCGCGACGCGGTGCAGTTGGGCCGTTTCGCCGAACCGGGTCGAGATCAGCATGGATCCGTCCTCCATCCAGTCCTGGAAGCTGGCCGAACGGGCGTTGCGATAGCGCTGCAGTTCACTTTTCAGCGCCGCAGGGATCTCGGGGATGCCGCTGTAGATCAGCGTGCCGGATTCCCGGCGCTCGGGCTGGTCGGCCTGGGCCAGGACGGTGGGCGCGGCGGCCAGCGACAGGACGGCGGCGAGGGCAAGGGGGCGAACGAAATGCATGGGGATCCTCCGGAACGGCGCAGGAATAGGACGGGCTCCGCGCCGGCTTGGCAAGCCGTCCGTCGCCTCGCCTTGTCTCCGCCGATGTTTTCCGTCATAAGCCGCCGCTTCCGACGCAAGTGAACCTCGCGTCTCCACCATCACGACCCCGGTTTCGACCGGACGAGGATGGCGAGAACCCCCTGCCGACGTGATCGTCGCCAGGGGACGTTGTCGTATGGAGCCGTCCGGTCCCCTTCGTCGCCAACGAGGTTTGTATGTTCGAGGCCCTGAACGAGCGGCTGACAGGCGTTTTCGACCGGATCACCGGGCGCGGGGCCCTGTCCGAAAAGGACGTGGCCGAGGCGATGCGCGAGGTGCGCGTGGCCCTGCTCGAGGCCGACGTCGCCCTGCCGGTGGTCAAGGACTTCATCGCCTTTGCCACCGAGAAAGCCACGGGCGAAGAGGTCATCCGCTCGGTCCGCCCCGCCGATCAGGTCATCAAGATCGTCTATGACGGCCTGGTCGAGATGCTGGGCGGCGAAGAGCCGACGCCGCTGAACCTGAACGCCACCCCGCCCGCCGTGCTGCTGATGGCCGGCCTGCAGGGCTCGGGCAAGACCACGACCTCCGCCAAGCTGGCGCTGCGGCTGACGAAATTCGATCGCAAGAAGGTCATGATGGCCTCGCTGGACACGCGGCGTCCGGCGGCCATGGAACAGCTGGCCCAGCTGGGGACGCAGATCGAGGTTGCGGTCCTGCCGATCGTGGCGGGCGAGAGCGCGGTCCAGATCACCCGTCGCGCCTTGACCTCGGCGAAACTGCAGGGCTTCGACGTCCTCATCCTCGACACCGCCGGCCGCATCACCCTCGACGAGGCGCTGATGGCCGAGGTGGCCGAGGTGGCGTCCATCGCCAACCCGGTCGAGACCCTGCTGGTGGCCGACAGTCTGACCGGTCAGGACGCGGTGCGGACCGCCAAGGCCTTCCATGAGCGGCTGCCCCTGACCGGCCTGATCCTGACCCGCGCCGACGGCGACGGGCGTGGCGGGGCCATGCTTTCGATGCGGGCCGTCACCGGCCTGCCGATCAAATACATGGGGTCGGGCGAAAAGGTCGATGCGCTGGAGGTGTTCGACGCCCGCCGCGTGGCCGGTCGCATCCTGGGCCAGGGCGACATCGTCGCCCTCGTCGAGAAGGCCGCAACCGAGCTTGACCAGTCCAAGGCCGAGGCCATGGCGAAAAAGCTCGCCAAGGGCCAGTTCGACCTGAACGATCTCGCGGCCCAGTTGCAGCAGATGAAGAAGATGGGCGGGCTTCAGGGCATCATGGGCATGCTGCCCGGTGTGGCCAAGATGAAGGCCCAGATGGCCGAACAGAATATCGACGACCGCGTGATCCTGCGTCAGGAGGCGATCATCTCGTCCATGACGAAGACCGAGCGCAAGAAGCCCGACCTGCTCAACGCCAGCCGCAAGAAGCGCGTCGCAGCGGGTGCCGGCGTGGAGGTGCAGGACATAAACCGCCTTTTGAAGCAGCACCGCCAGATGGCCGATATGGTCAAGTCGCTGTCCAAGGGCGGACGCGGCAATTTGCAGAAGATGGCGGCCATGATGGGCGGCATGCCCGGAATGCCCGGCGGGGGTGGCGGTGGCATGGTTGGCGGCATGGGCGGCATCGGCGGCCCCGACATCTCGCGCCTCAAAGCCCTCGGCGGCGGGCGCATGCCCGAACCCACCGAAGACGAAATGAAAGCCCTCCAGGACCGGCTCTCCGGACTGGGCGGCGGACAAATGCCGGGAGGGCTTCCGGGCCTGCCCGGCCTCCCCAAGAAACCCAACTGATTTCCCTGGAAAGAGACTGAAAATGCTGAAGATTCGTCTGGCCCGCGGCGGTGCCAAGAAGCGCCCCTACTACTACATCGTCGTCGCTGACTCGCACTCGCCCCGGGACGGCAAATTCCTCGAGCGCGTGGGCACCTACAACCCGATGCTGCCCAAGGACGGCGACAAGCCGCGCGTCACGCTGAAGGCCGACCGGATCTCGGAATGGCTTGCCAAGGGTGCCCAGCCGACTGACCGCGTCGCCCGCTTCCTGAGCCAGGATGAGGCCCTGGCCGGCAAGGTCAAGTGGACCCAGTCCAACAACCCGACCAAGGGTGCCCCGGGCAAGAAGGCCCAGGAACGCTCGGCCGAACGCGCCCAGCGTGAAGCCGACCGCGCTGAGGCCGAGGCTGCTGCCAAGATCGAGGCCGCTGAAGCTGCCGTGAAGGCCAAGGAAGAAGCGGCCGCTGCCGCTGAAGCTGCGAAGAACGCGCCGCCGGTCGAGGCGGCTCCTGCCGAGGAAGCTCCGGCCGAGGCTGCCGCTGACGAGGCCCCCGTTGCTGAAGCGGCTGCAGAGGAGGCTCCGGTCGCCGAAGAAGAGAAGACCGAGGCCTGAAATGAGTGACCCTCTCCCTCAAGGGGAGAAAGACCTTTGAACGCGCCCAAACTCATCCTCGTCGGCCATGTCGCCGGGGGGTTCGGCGTGAAGGGCGAGGTCAAGATCACGGCCTATACCGCCGATCCCCTGGCCCTGACCGCCTATGGTCCCCTGCTGCGCGCCGACGGATCGCATGCCCTGACGGTGCTTTCAGCCCGCCCGACGAAGGACGGCATCGTCGGGCGGGTCAAGGAAGTCGCGACCAAGGAAGAGGCCGACGCGCTTCGCAATCTCAAGCTCCACGTTCCCCGTGACCGTTTCCCGGACGCGGACGAGGACGAATTCTATCTCGCTGACCTGATCGGCGTAGAGGCGCGCGACAGGCACGGCGTCGTGCTCGGCACCGTCAGGGCCGTCCAGAATTTCGGGGCGGATGACATGCTGGAGGTCGCCCCCGCCACCGGCGGCCCGACCTGGTTCCTGCCGTTCACCAAGGCGGCGACGCCGGAGCTTCACCTGTCCGACGGCTGGCTGCTGGCCGTCCGCCCCGAGGAAGTCGGCGAGCGAGAACCCGACTAGAGCCTGATCGGCTGAAGTGGAATCGCTTCGCGATTCCGCTGACGCCGTGAATCAGGCTCCAAGTATGAGTGAGAGCCTGATTCACGCTTTCGGCGGACCCACGATGTGGGTCCACCTCAAACGACCAGGCTCTAGGCGGTGAATCGCCGTTCCCTTGCGGACAGGCCGTTCCATCCAGATTCAGCTTGCCGATGATCGCCGTCGCGAGGATGACGTTCGACTGAGAACTGCAATCTTTTTCGGGCGAGAGCGGCAAAAACCGCCATCAAGACCGTAATCTCCGCCAACACCGCAGATGAGGGCGGTCGGGATGGCGACCTGTCTCAGGCCTCCTCGTCTCCCGCCAGCCCCATCATGTGGAAGCCGGCGTCGACGTGGATGACCTCGCCGGTGGTGGAGAAGCCCAGGTCAGAACACAGCCACAGGGCGGCCCCGGCGACGCCTTCCATCGAGGTGTCCTCCTTCATCGCCGACATCGCACGGCCCTGGGCGATCATGCCCCGGCCGCCCGAGATGCCCGCCAGCGAAAGCGTGCGCATGGCCCCGGCCGAGATGGCGTTGACGCGGATGCCGCGCGGGCCCAGGTCGCGGGCGATATAGCGGGTCGCGGCCTCCAGCGCCGCCTTGGCCACGCCCATGGTGTTGTAGTTGGGGATGGCCCGCTCAGACCCCAGATAGGTCATGGTGATCATCGACCCGCCGTTGGGCATGATCTTCGACGCCCGGCGCGCCACATCGACGAAGCTGAAGCAGGAGATGTTCATGGCCAGCAGGAAGCTGTCGCGCGAGGTGTTGTCGATGAAGGAGCCCTTCAGTTCGTCCTTGTTGGCGAACGCCACCGAATGCACGACGAAGTCGATCGTGCCGAACTCGGCTTCCAGCGCCTCGAAGGCCGCGTCCATCGAGGCGTCGTCGGTGACGTCGGCCTGGATCAGCAATTTGGCCCCGACGCTCTCGGCCAGCGGCCGCACCCGACGCTCGAGCCCCTCACCCATATAGGTAAAGGCCAGTTCGGCCCCCTGGGCGGCCAGTTGGGAGGCGATGCCCCAGGCGATCGAGTTGGCGTTCGCCACCCCCATGATCAGGCCCTTCTTGCCCTTCATGAGTTCACCCGCAGGCATGTTCCAGCTGCTCTCGCTCGCCATGGTCTCGTGTCCCCTGTCCTGGCCTTCAGCCGGGTTGTTCGTTCGGCGGAGGGTTAGCAGGGGCCGCGCGGCGCTGCAAAGAGCGGCCGCCCAGACGCTCAATCAGCGCCATAAGGGGCGTCGCGGTCATCCCGTGCACGACGATGGACACCAGCACGATAAAGCCGGTGATCGCCCACAGCCGCTCGGAATCGCCGAAGTCGCCGTGGTTCAGGCCGTAGGCCAGGTAATAGACCGACCCCAGCCCGCGGATGCCCAGATAGGCCAGCAGGACCCGGTCCCGTTTCTGCAGCGGAGACCCGATCAGCGACAGATAGCCCACGACCGGGCGGACGATGAACAGGACGGCCAGCCCGACGAGGGCATCGGTCCAGGTCAGGGCGTCCAGCAGGCCGTTGGCGAGGGCACCGCCGAACAGGACCAGCAGCAGCATCATCAACAGCCGTTCGATCTGCTCGGCGAAGTCGTGCATCTCCGCGTGGAAGTCATCCTCGCGTTCCGAGGCTCTTATCGTCAGGGCGCAGACGAAGACGGCCAGAAAGCCGTAGCCGTGGACGACCTCGGTTGCGGCATAGGCGATGAAGGTCGCCCCGATCGCCACAAGGCCGTCGGCGTGGCGTGAAATGCCCGAGCGATGCGCCCGGAAGATCAGCCAGCCCATGGCCTTGCCGACGACCCAGCCCATGGCGGCACCGGCCGCCAGCTTCCAGACGACATCGATCGCCACCCACCGACCCAGATCTCCGCCGGTCAGGGCCGCCGCTCCGGCCATCGAGACGAGGATGGCGAGGTTGACGAAGGGAAAGGCGAGGGCATCGTTCAGCCCGGCCTCGGCGGTCAGGTTGAACCGCACCTCGTTCGCCTCGCCGGTCCGGGGCTTGCCCGTCTGGACGTCGGACGCCAGCACCGGGTCCGTCGGGGCCATTGCGGCTCCCAGCAGCAGGGCCATGGCGAGGCTGAAGCCCAGTCCGGTCACTCCGAGCCAGGCCGTCGCGGCGATGGTCAGGGGCATGGCGATCGCCAGCAGCCGCCAGGTCGGACCCCAGCCCCTCAGGCTGACCGGCCGGTCCAGCTTCAGACCAGCCCCCATCAGCGAGATGATGACCACCAGCTCCGTCAGCCGCTCGGTCAGGGTGTCGTAGGTGCGCGGGTCCGGGTTAAAGGACAGGACGTCCAGGCTGAAGATCGCGAACCCCAGCCCGACGCAGATCATCGCCAGTGACAGCGGGAACCGGCGCAGCCCCTTGGGGGCCCAGGACACCAGCAGAACCATGGCGCCGAGGCCCAGCAGGAAAACAAAATAGGGGTTGGCGTTCAGGGGCCTGGTCTCCGTCAGGGTGGATGAACGCGCAGGCGCGTGGTTGGACCCGTCACGCTGGACACCGTATCCAGCCTCTGGGACGATGAACCCTAACGCCGGAGATCGCCATGCCCCTGAACCGTTTGATGTTTGCGATGTCGGGCATCGTGCCGATGCTGGCGATGACGATGGCGGGCCCGCTGGCGGCCCAGACACCGGCGGCCCCGCTCCTGGATCCCCTGGCGATCAAGCGGGACGTGGAAATCCTGTCGAGCGACGCCTTCTTCGGCCGCGGCCCGGGCGAGCCCGGCGAGATCGCCACGCTGGACTATCTGGTGGCCGGGTTCAGCGCGGCGGGGCTTCAGCCCGGCGGCGAGAACGGGACCTGGTTCCAGGACGTGGCGCTGACCCGGTTTCAGCGCGACGGGGCGCGCGCCTTCCTGGCCATAAACGGCGAAGCCCTGCCCGTGACGCTGGCGACCGACATCAGCGTCACCTCCATGTCTGTGGGCGAAAACGCGATCTGGAATGCGCCGCTGGTGTTTGTCGGCTTCGGTGTGGACGAGCCGGGGCTGGGCTATGACCAGTTCGGCGGTGTCGACCTGACCGGCAAGGTCGCGGTCTTTCTGATGAACGACCCGGACTATGCCTCTGACACGGGTCCCTTCAATGCCCGCAACCGCAGCCCGCAGGGCGGCATCGGGGCCAAGAAGCGCGCCGCCTTTGCGCGCGGCGCGGTCGCCGTGCTGCAGATCCATCAGTTCGAGACGGCCAGCTGGCCGTTCCAGCAGATCAGTAACTCCGACCCCGATCCGAAATTCGTGCGCGGATCCGCCCCCGAGCGCGGCACCGACCTGACCGGGACGGTGCGGTGGGAGGTCGCGACGGACCTGTTCCGCCGCGCCGGGCTGGACCTGCCGGCCCTGGCGCTGACCGCCCGGACGCCCGGGTTCCGGGCCGTCGAGGTCTCCGGGGCGACGATGAGCGCCGCCTTCTCCATCGTCGCCTCGCCCATGGTGACCCGCAACGTGATCGCGATGCGCCCCGGCACGACCCGGGCCGACGAGACGGTCATCTACGGGGCCCACTGGGACGCCTATGGCATCGGCCCGGCCTATGCGGACGGCGACACCCTGAGAAACGGTGCGGTCGACAACGGGATCGGAACCGCCACCCTGCTGGAGGTCGCCCGCGCCTATGCCGCCGCGCCGCCGCCGCAGCGGACCGTGCTGTTCATCGGCTACACCTCCGAGGAGGACGGCCTGCTGGGGGCCTACGAGTACGCCCTGCGACCCCTTCGTCCGCTGGAGACGACCGCGGCCATGTTCAACCTCGACCCCCATCTGGCCCTGCCGATGACGCGATCACTCGAACTGATCGGCGCGGGCCGCACGGACCTTGAGGCCGACCTCGCGCGGGTCGCGGCGACGCAAGGGCTGTCGATCGAGGCCGAGCACGATCCGGCGGCGGGCTGGTACGGGCGCTCGGACCATTTCACCTATGCCGAACAGGGTGTGCCGGTGATCTATTTCCGCGCCGGGTCCGATCTGGTCGAGGGCGGGCGCGAGGCGGGAATGGCGAGCATCCGCGCCTACAACAGCCGCGACTATCACCAGCGCTCGGACGAGTTCGACCCGTCCTGGGACATGGTCGCCGCCGCCCAGGAAGGCACGGTCGCCTATCTGCTCGGCCGCGAGATCGCCGACAGCGGCCGGTGGCCGACGTGGACCGCGGGAACGGCCTACCGGACGCTGCGGGACACCAGCGCGGCATCGCGCCCCTAAACCTTCGAGAAAATCACCGTTCCGTTGGTGCCGCCAAAGCCGAAGCTGTTGGACATGACGGTGGTCAGTTCAACCTCGCGGCGCTCGCGCAGGATCGGCATGCCCTCGAACTGGGGGTCAAGAGTGTCGATGTGGGCGCTTTCGCAGGCGAAGCCGTGCTGGAGCATCAGGAGGGAATAGATCGCCTCCTGCGCGCCGGCGGCACCCAGGCTGTGGCCGGTCAGGGACTTGGTCGAGGAGATCAGCGGCATGGCGTCGCCGAACACGTTCCGGACCGCCCCCATTTCCTTGGAGTCTCCCACCGGGGTCGAGGTGCCGTGCGGGTTCAGATAGTCGATCCTGCGATTGCCGGCCTGATCCAGCGCGATCTTCATGCAGCGCTCGGCCCCCTCGCCCGAGGGGGCGACCATGTCATAGCCGTCGGCGTTGGCCCCGTAGCCGACGATCTCGCCGTAGATTTTCGCGCCGCGCGCCACCGCCCGCTCATACTCTTCCAGCACCACAATGCCCGCGCCGCCGGCGATGACGAAGCCATCGCGGGCGACATCATAGGCGCGTGAGGCCACCGACGGCGTGGCGTTGAAGTCGGAGGACATGGCCCCCATCGCGTCGAACATGTTGGACATGGACCAGTCGATGTCTTCCACGCCACCGGCGAAGACAACGTCCTGCTTGCCCCACTGGATCTGCTCGGCCCCCGCGCCGATGCAGTGTGCCGAGGTCGCGCAGGCCGAGGAGATCGAATAGTTGACGCCGCGCATCTGGAACCAGGTCGACAGCACGGCCGAGGGCCCCGACGCCATGGCCTTGGGCACCGCGAAGGGGCCGATGCGCTTGGGCGCGCCTCTTTCGATCGTGGTCTGCGCCGCCTGCAGGATGACCTGGGTCGAGGGACCGCCTTCGCCGACGATCAGGCCGATGCGGTCGTCGCGGATCTCCTCCGGGCTCATGCCGGAATCCTTCAGCGCCTCCTCGAAGGCGATGTGGCCCCAGGCCGTGCCGTTGGCGAGAAAGCGTGCGGCGCGGCGATCCACCAGCGGAGACCAGTCCTCGGCCGTCACGCCCAGCGACGGCGGGGCCCAGACCTGCGAGCGGAAGCCGTATTTGATGTGGTCGGGGGCAGAGACCACGCCGGATTTCGCCGACCGCAGCGACGCGGTGACCTCTGCGGCACCGGTGCCGATGGAGGAGACGATACCCAGACCCGTGACGACGACACGCCGCATGCAGCTTCCTTCTCTTGTACCTTGTCCGCGTTGACCGCGGTTATTCTGTGGTTCAGGCCTCGACCGGCTTCTCGCCGGGCTGGAACAGGCCGACGCGCATGTCGGTCGCGGTATAGATGGGCACGCCGTCGGCTTCCAGAACCCCGTCAGCGATGCCCATGACCAGCCTGCGGTTGATGACCCGTTTCAGGGTGATCTTGTAGGTGACCCGTTTGATGTGCGGTTCGACCTGGCCCTTGAACTTGACCTCGCCGACGCCGAGCGCCCGGCCCCGGCCCTGTCCGCCGATCCAGCCCAGATAAAAGCCGACCAGCTGCCACATGGCGTCGAGGCCCAGACAGCCGGGCATGACGGGATCACCGATGAAGTGGCAGCCGAAAAACCAGAGGTCCGGGTGGATATCCAGTTCGGCCTCGATATAGCCCTTGCCGTGCTCGCCGCCATCGCCGGTGATGGTGGTGATCCGGTCGAACATCAGCATCGGCGGGGCCGGAAGCTGGGCGTTTCCGGCCCCGAACAGTTCGCCCCGACCCGAGGCCAGAAGCGCGGCGTGATCGAACGAGGACGGGTATTGGGACGGGTTCAAGGCGCGGAACTCCAGCGGTGTTGGGCCGGGGTTACACGAGGGGAGCGGGAGGCTCAACTGCCACACACCGTTCCGGTCCGCTTCAGCGGGAAGGACGGATAGGTTCTGCCTCGCCGGCCGGCCGGCGCGCATCGCAAAGGGCGCGGGTCTCTGTCCCGAACACGGATCCCTGGGCGACCCAGCCGCGCAGCTTGCGGGCCCGGACCTCGCACCAGCCGGCCTTGCAGTCGTCCAGGGCAAGCACCGAACGGGCCGAGAACCGCGCCTTCAGCGGCGCATCGGCCGCCTGCCGTGCCCGCACGGGGGTTTCCCCGGATGAGGCGTTGAAGGCCCCGCGGCGACCCGAGACCACGCTGCGGTGGATCCAGGCCACGGAGCCTTCCGGGTCGCAGATCTTTCGCCACTCGCGGGTCTCGGCGATGACCTGGACCGGCAGGCCGGCGACGCGGTACTCCCACAGGATCCGGTAGTCCAGGCCGGGGCCCTGCCGCGCACGCACCTCGGACGACTTCAGCGAGACCCAGCGCGGCACCTCCAGCCCGGTCGGCGTCGGCCGCCCGTCCGGCATGGTCGCGCCCGCGCCGGCGAGGACCCCAAGGCCCAGAACCGCGGCAAGGCTGCCGAGGCGGCGCGAGAGGCTTTGGAAGCGGCCGCGAGACTTGCTAGACACCGGCATTGACCCGTTGCGCGCGGGCGCAGGAACGGCGCGGCCCGTGAAAACCGAAGGTCCCTATGTCCAACGCCAGGCTTAAGGTCGTCTTAACCAGAAGACTGCCCGACGCGGTCGAGACCCGTATGCGCGAGCTGTTCGACGCCGAACTGAACCTGAAGGACATCCCGATGGACCGGGCGGCGCTGGAAGCCGCCGTTCAACGCGCGGACGTGCTGGTGCCCACCATAACCGACGAGATCGATGCATCGTTGATCGCCGGGGCCGGGGATCAGTTGAAGATGATCGCCAATTTCGGGGCCGGGGTGGACCACATCGACATCGACGCGGCGATGGCCCGCCAGATCCTCGTCACCAATACGCCGGGTGTTCTGACCGAGGACACGGCCGATCTGGCGATGAGCCTGATTCTGGCGGTCAGCCGGCGGATCGTGGAGGGGGCCCAGGTGATCGCGGAGGGGCGGTTCGAGGGCTGGACCCCGACCTGGATGTGCGGGCGCAAGCTCTGGGGCAAACGGCTGGGGATTGTCGGCATGGGGCGCATCGGCCAGGCGCTGGCGCGCCGCGCAAAGGCCTCCGGTCTGCAGGTCCACTATCACAACCGAAAGGCCGTCAGCCCCCGGATCGAGGAGGAACTGGGGGCCACCTACTGGGACGATCTGGACCAGATGCTGGCCCGGATGGACGTGATCTCGCTGAACTGCCCGGCGACGAAGGAGACGTACCATCTGCTCAGCGCCCGCCGACTGGCCCTGCTTCAGCCCCACGCCATTCTGGTCAACACGGCCCGGGGCGAGCTGATCGACGAGGCCGCCCTCGCGGACGCCGTGGCGCGGCGGGCCCTCTCGGGAGTCGGTCTGGACGTCTACGAGCACGAGCCCGCCATCCATCCCGGTCTGATCGGCCTGCCCAACGTCGTGCTGCTGCCGCATCTGGGGTCCGCCACCCTTGAGGCGCGACAGGACATGGGCGACCGGGTGATCCTGAACGTGATGACCTATCAGAACGGCCACCGACCGCCGGACCGCGTCATTCCGGCGATGTTCTAGACGTGGAAAAGGGGCGGCCATCCGGCCGCCCCTTTTGCAGTCCTGATCTTTGGTGATCAGGCGCGACGCTTGACCAGTCCCATCAGGAACAGCAGCAGAACCGCACCGCCGAACGCGACCAGAAGAGTCACGACGTTGAAGCCGCCAACGCCGATGCCGAGCAGGTTGCCCGCGATAAAACCACCGATCAGGGCACCGATGACGCCCACGATCAGATTGGTGATTAGGCCGTGACTACGCCCCATGACTTTTTCAGCCAGCCAGCCGGCAACGATGCCGATGACGATCCAGCCGATGATTCCGAGACCCATAGTTCCATTCCTTCCAAAGTGGATGTGGCCAGATAATGCGTTCGCCCCGTCGAGGTTGCGTCGCCCTGTACGGAAGTTCCCCGACCCGCGTTCACCATCGCTCGCCCGTCACGGGAAGACGGCATGGTGATTGCGGCGTGCCGGGCGAGCCGTGCCGTTTCGGCACAGCCCGCAGACCAAGGGGAATGGGTCATGGCTACCGATATCGATCTTCATCTGGGGCGCCGTCTGCGCCGCCGCCGCCGCCTGCTGGGTCTGACGCAGCAGCAACTGGCCATCCAGGTCGGCATCCGCTTCCAGCAGATCCAGAAATACGAATGCGGGGCCAACCGCATATCGGCGGCCCGCCTGTGGCAGTTGTCCGAGGCACTCGAGACGCCGATCAGCTATTTCTATGACGGTCTGGCCGAGGCCATGGAGCGCAAGGAAGCGGCAGGGGCCAACGGCGGGGAGATGTTTTCCAGGAAGGAAACCCTCGACCTGATCCAGGCCTATTATCAGCTGGGCGAGCGTCCGCGGCGCCGTCTGCTGGACCTGGCCAAGTCCCTGCACGCCGAGGGCGATCCGGTCGCTTCCTGAGACTGGACGGACAACCTGCGTCTGAGAGCGGGCGGCGCGTGACCGGATAGGGGGTGGCTCGGGCTTCGTTTCCCGCTAAGCCACCAGCCACCAGCCACCAGCCACCCGTTGTCATGACCGAGTTTGAATCCTTCGCCGTCGAACTGGCCGCCGGGGCCGCAGAGGTGACCCTGCCGTTCTTTCGCGCGGACAATGCCGAGGACAACAAAGCCGGGCCGGGGGCCTTTGATCCGGTCACGGAGGCGGACCGGGCCGCGGAGGCGGCGATCCGTCGCCTGATCGCCGCCCGCTACCCCAACCACGGCGTCATTGGCGAGGAGTATGGCGAGGACCGCCCGGACGCGGAGCACGTCTGGATCCTGGACCCTATCGACGGTACGCGGGCCTTCATCGCCGGCCTGCCGATGTGGACGACCCTGATCGCGCTCAGGACAGGCGGGCGGCCGACCGTGGGCGTCATCGCCCAGCCCTATATCGACGAGCTGTTTCTGGGCGGGCCGTCGGGTGCCGCGCTGATGAGCCGGGGCCAGACCCGGCCGATCCGGGTCCGGCCCTGCGAGCGACTGACCGACGCCGTCATCGCCACCACGGCCCCCGAAATCTTTACTGCGCCCGAACTGGGGGCCTGGACCCAGGTGATGGCCGCCGCCCGGCTGGCCCGCTACGGCTGCGACGCCTACGCCTACGCCATGCTGGCGCTTGGCCGGATCGACATGGTGGCCGAAACGGGGCTGAAGGTGTGGGACTGGTCTGCCCTGATCCCCGTGGTCGAGGCCGCCGGCGGCGAGGTCACCGACTGGCGTGGCGGGCCGGTCAACGGCGACGGCCGCATCATCGCGGTTGGCGACGCCCGGGTCCGCGACCAGGCCTTGGTCGCCTTCCGGCGCGGGACGAACTGAGCCTCAAGACGGCGAGTGTGGCTAGAACGGCAGCAGGTTGCGCTGGCGGCTGTAGGCCATGGTGCCGACATTGGCCCCCAGCCGCAGTCCGACGCCGGTGCGCACGGGGGCCAGGACGATGCCGTCCGCCCGCTGATAGTTTACCCCCAGTCCGCCGATCAGATAGGCCGTGCCCTCCACCCCGGGATAGCGGCGATAGATGGCGTCGGGCGCGTACAGGCCATAGACGAGGGTGAAGACCCGGCTGGCGTTGCCTCCGATGTCCCAGCCGATCGACGTGCCCTGCCAGAACACGGCCTGGGAGGCCGACAGGTCCTTCATGTGCAGGGCACCCCGGCCGTAGCGCAGGCCGATGACGGCGGCTCCGGCGGCCTCCTCGCCGGCGATATAGGCGGTCGGCGCATCGCCCTGGTCGCGGAAGATGCGCTCGATGGCACCGCCCATGGCCTCGGCCGCGATCCCCAGTTCGCGCGACCCGGCCGCAACCAGTTCGTCGGCGCTATAGGCCCGCGCAGCGCTGTCTGACGCGATCGGATAGTTCGGCTCGGTCGACTGGCGCGGGCTGGTGGCACAGGCCGACAGCGCGCCTGCGGCGACAGCGGCGAAACCGGTCTGGATCAGGTGGCGACGGTGCATGGCGGAAAGTTCCCGAAATCTGGTCGCCGGCGACGCGGGCGATGGCGCAGGGTCACCGGGTTTTGCGGCAGCCTTGGGGCCTTGCCGTTAACGAGACCTTACCGCGTTGTGTGCGACCGCTCAACGCGCAGCGTCGCGAACGTTAGCCTACGTTCAAGACTTGTCGGTCTTCGCTGTCAGCCAGTCCATCAGGGCCAAAAGCACGCCCGACACCACAAAGGTCAGGTGGATGATCACTCCCCACATCATCGCGGCCTCGTCCAGCGCATAGTCCGGCTTGCCGATGTTCATGAAGGACTTCAGCAACTGGATGCCCGAGATCGCCACGATCGAGGCGATCAACTTCATCTTCAGGCCCGAGAAATCGACCTTGCCCATCCATGGCGGCCGGTCCGTCTCGCCATCGAGGTCCAGTTTGGAGACGAAATTCTCGTAGCCCGAGAACATCACGATCAGCAGCAGATTGCCCGCCAGCGACAGATCCACCAGCGTCAGCACTGCCAGGATGGCGGCGTTGGAATCCATCCGCTCGCCGATCACAAACGCCTGAGGCAGATAGTAGAAGAGCTCTGTCACAAACACCGCCAGCAGCATCAGCAGTGCCAGCGCCAGCCCGATATAGAAGGGAGCCATCAGCCAGCGCGACCGGAACAGCAGCCGTTCGAAGGCGGTCTCGATGCGCGGCTTCACACCCATGGTCTATCCCCTCAGACGCGCCCCGAGTTTTTCAGCGGCGGCGACGATCCGTCCCGACAGTGCCTCGATCCCGGATTCGGTCAAGGTGGCCTCGCGCGGCTGGATGACGACCTCCAGCGCGACGGACTTCGAGCCCTCGGCCACGCCGGGTCCGCGATAAATGTCAAACACCCGCACCTCGGCGATCAGCGTCTTGTCCGCGCCCTGGACCGCCCGGACCAGATCGCCCGCCGTGCGGTCCTCGTCGACCACGAAGGCGAAGTCGCGGGTCAGCGGCATGAGGTTGGGCAGGTCGGCGGGTCCGTGCGCCTTGGTTGGTGCGCCCTTGACCCGGGGCTCTGGTACGGCGTCCAGCACGATCTCGAACGCCAGCAGTGGACCGTCGGCGTCCAGCGCCCTGAGCACGCGCGGATGCACGGCCCCGAACTCGGCGATGACGTTTTTGGGCCCCAGCTGAAGCCGCGCCGATCGTCCGGGATGCCACCAGTCGCGGTTCGATCCCTGCGCCAGCTGCAGCGCATCCACCGGAGCGCCGATCTCTTCCAGTACGCCCATCAGGTCCGCCTTGAGCGCGAACAGGGCGTCCTCGCCGGGCCCGGCCCAGTGACGGGCCGTGCGCGCGCTGACCAGACCGGCGATCACGGTGCGCTGATCGCCCGGCTGTTCGCCCAGATAGATCGGGCCGATCTCGAACAGGGCGACGTCGGCATGGCCGCGCGCCGCATTGCGCGCTGCGGCCTGGATCAGGTTGGGCAGCACCGAGGGACGCATACAGTCCAGATCGGCCGCGATCGGGTTCTCGACCACCAGCCGCTCATCGCCGCCGCCGAACAGGGTGGCGATGTCGCGTCGCGTGAACGACCAGGTGACCGCCTCTGCATAGCCCAGCGCGGCCAGCGCCCGGCGCGCGATCCGGACGCGGGCCTGCCGCGCATTGAGCACGCCCCGGGACGGCGAGCCCTGATCCGGCAAGGGCGTCTGCGGCAGATGCTGGAAGCCGTGGATCCGCGTGACCTCCTCGACCAGGTCGGCCTTGGCCTCGACGTCGCGACGCCAGGACGGCGGGGTGACGGTCCAGGGTTCGGTCTGGCCGGCAGCGCCCGGGGTCACGAGAAAGCCGAGCTGGCCCAGGATCGCGCCGATCCGGTCGGTCTCAAGGTCCATGCCCGACAGCCGCTTCACAAAGGCAGGATCGAAGGCGAAGGGCAGCGGACTGGCCGGAGCCTCCCCCGCCACGACGATTTCCGACGGCTCGCCGCCGCACAGATCCAGGATCAGCCGGGTGGCCAGCTCCAGCCCCGGCACAACCGAGGCCGGATCGACGCCGCGCGCGAACCGGTACTGGGCGTCGGAGGCAATCGTGAGGGTGCGACCGGTCTGGGCCGTAACGATGGGATCGAACCAGGCCGATTCGAGGAAGACCTCGGTGGTCTCGTTCGAACAACCGGTTGATTCGCCGCCCATGACGCCGCCCAGGCCGATGGGACGCTCCCCACCCGCGTCGGCGATGACGCACATCGTCGGGTCGACCACATAGGTCTTTCCGTCCAGCGCGATCAGGGGCTCAGGCTCGCCCGTTCCGGCCGCGACCAGTCCGCCGCGCACGACGATCTCGCCGCCCACCAGCTTTCCAGCGTCATAGACGTGCAACGGCCGGGCGCGGTCATAGGCGATCAGATTGGTCACATCGACCAGCCGGTTGATCGAGCGCAAGCCGATGGCGGTCAGACGCCGCTGCAGCCACTCCGGCGACGGCCCGTTCTTCA
>Ga0105047_10003927_pt1 | contig 26078 bp, 26 predicted proteins | sample MAT04_FD_78384 | JGI IMG/M metagenome (GOLD analysis project Ga0105047, IMG submission 78384) | Freshwater microbial communities from Lake Fryxell liftoff mats and glacier meltwater in Antarctica - MAT-04 (megahit assembly) | ecosystem: Environmental > Aquatic > Freshwater > Ice > Liftoff...
AGATGTTACTTGGACGTATAGAACAAACAATAACTGTGGTCAAACAGTAACTTGTGATGGTCAAACGTCAACTAATGGAACAATTACGTGTACTAAACGATTTAGAGTTTTAGCTCCGCCGTCAGTAACTCTTACTTGTGGTAATAATGTTACTATTCCTTCATGTAGAACTCAAGCACAAGTTAATTCCGCTTGGAATTCATTCTTAGCTTCAACTACGGTAAGTGGTGGATGTAGTTCAGGAACATTAACTAATAATGCGCCAACAGTTGCACCGTCAGCTTGTGGAGGATTTGTAGATGTTACGTGGACATATAGAACAAACAATAACTGTGGTCAAACAATAACATGTGATGGTCAAACGTCAACTAATGGAACAATTACATGTACTAAGCGATTTACAGTTACGTCAGGTGGAGGAGTAGATGTTGCTGGACCATCTAGCGTATCTTATGCTAATAGGACTTTCAATAGTCAGTCAGCAGTTAATACTTCATTTAACAACTGGTTGTCTCAATTCAGAACTATTGCTTCAGGATGTGGTGCATGTGCAGTATTTAGCGGAGACAACAGATGTGCTCCGAGCTGGTCTAATGGAGGTTCAGTGAGTGTTACTTATAGTATCTCAGGCAACTGTAATTCAGACAGTGTTACTGCAACATTTACAATCACTAGAAATGGTGCAGATCTTAAAATAGTTGAAACCAAAGAGGTGAAAGTACCGATGGCTGTTAAAGCTTATCCAAACCCATTCACTGAAAACTTCAGTTTAGATTTAACAACTACAGCCCTTGACAAAATAGCAGTAGCTATTTATGATATGACTGGAAAATTAATTGAACAACGTGAAGTTAATGCAGAGGAAGTATCTAATTTACAAATTGGTGATCGTTTTGCCTCTGGTGTTTACAATGTTATTGTAACTCAAGGAAGCGAAGTGAAAACATTGAGAGTAATCAAAAGATAATCTAATGTCTAATAAAGAGAAAAACCCTTCCGGTAACGGAAGGGTTTTTTGTTTTTTAATCAATTTTTAGTAAGCAATTAGAGCTGTCAAAACCGTAACTATTTGACTGGTTTAAAATCTACAATTTACTTCGGGAATTAAAAATAAAAATATCATTTTAAAACTACGTGTTTCTTATGAGATTGACAACTTAATCTAATTAGCTTAATTAATCCCTTTTGTAACAGTTTGATATCGAAAAAAAGATACTGTAATTGCTGACGATACTAATTAAGGCGGTACTTACAATAAAATATATTATAAAATCTAATTATAATGTAATTAGGTTAAGATGATGGAATATAGTATCCCTTCAAAATTAGAAGTTAGTTCGTAGAATTCATCGTAACTTCCTTTGATTTTTTAAACGATATCTTTTCGTCTGATAGAAACTACAACACCTACGGCAAGTGACAATGCAATAAAACTTAACGAAACCCATTCTGGAAACTTATAGTAATGCACTACGAGCATTTTAATTCCAACAAAAGATAAAATTGCTATCAAACTGTATTCTAAAAAGCTAAATTTCTCTAGCATGTTGGCTAAAAAGAAATACATTGATCGAAGGCCCAGAATTGCAAAAATATTAGAACTAAAAACTAAAAAAGGATCTGATGTAATTGCCAAAATAGCAGGAACACTATCCAAAGCAAAAAGCATATCCATAACTTCGATAACTAACAACGCAACAAAGAGAGGAGTCGCATGATTGACACCGTCAATTCGGGTGAAAAAATGCTCTTTTTCTGTGTGGCTTGTTATCGGAATAACTTTACCAATAACACGGTAAACAAAAGATTTTTTTGGATTGAATTCCTCTTCTTCATTTTTGAACAACATTTTAATTGCAGTGAAGAGTAGGAATGCGCCAAATAAATAAGTCATCCAACTGAATTTATTTATAAGTATAACACCAAAGTAAATCATCAACCCTCTAAAAATAATCGCTCCCAATATTCCCCAAAACAATACCCTATGCTGGTACTTTTGAGCTATTTTAAAAGAAGTAAAAATCACAGCAATAATAAAAATATTGTCAATACTAAGTGACAGTTCAATCAGATAACCCGTTATATATTTTAGCGTGGCTTCCGATGGTTTTATACCTGTAGGATTTGAAATGTACTGATTGCTGTAGAGCCAATTCACAATTCCAGAGAACGTAAAAGAAAGTGTAACCCAAACTGCTGTCCAAATTCCAGCTTCTTTAGAACTAATTATATGAGGGGTTTTATTGAAAACCCCCAAATCCAAAGCAAGAAATAGTAAGATTGTAGCCAAAAAAATAATCCAAACAATCATAATTTTTTTTTTATGATACAAATATAATGGTTTGGATAATTGAAGACCGTTTTTTTAACGAATTAATAAGTTTTACTTATTAAACACTGTTTGATGTTTTAACCCTTAAAAAAATAGGGTATAATTATTTTAAAAGTAAAATAATAGTATATTTGCGTACAATTATTAGGGTATAACTTTTTAAAATCAATTTTATGTCAACTTTACGATTTCAAGCATTAAAAGAAGCATCAGGTAGAAAGCCTGTAAAATTTGAAGAAGCTGGAAGGAAATCAGATCTTTTCGGTGCCAATGTTTTTAATGATAAAGCAATGAAGCAGTTCTTAACTTCAGATGCTCATAAAGGTGTGAAAGATGCTGTGCAGCATGGGACAAAAATAGACAGAAAGCTTGCCGATTATATTGCGATGGGAATGAAAGAATGGGCTTTATCTAAAGGAGTAACTCATTATACACATTGGTTTCAACCTTTGACAGGAGCAACAGCCGAAAAACATGATGCTTTTTTTGAAACTTCTTATGATGGTTCAGATGCGGTGGAGAAATTCGGTGGCGGACAATTAGTACAACAAGAACCGGATGCTTCATCTTTTCCAAATGGTGGAATCAGAAATACATTTGAAGCTCGCGGTTATACAGCTTGGGATCCGACTTCTCCAGCATTTATTTTCGGAACAACTTTATGTATTCCAACGGTTTTCATATCCTACACAGGTGAAGCTTTAGATTATAAAACACCATTATTAAGAGCTTTAAATGCAGTAGATGAAGCTGCAACAGATGTTTGTAAATATTTTGACAAAAATGTTAAAAAAGTAACCGCGACTTTGGGTTGGGAACAAGAATATTTTTTGGTCGATTCTTCTTTGGCAAATTCTCGTCCCGATTTAATTATGACTGGAAGAACTTTACTTGGACATACTTCTGCAAAAGGACAACAATTAGACGATCATTATTTTGGATCAATTCCTTCCCGTGCTCTAAATTATATGAGAGAATTAGAAGAAGAATGTATGCTATTGGGAATTCCAGTTAAAACACGCCATAATGAAGTTGCACCAAACCAATTCGAGCTAGCCCCTATTTTTGAAGAAACTAACTTAGCCGTTGACCACAATTCATTGTTGATGGATGTAATGTCTAAAGTTGGTGAACGGCATGATTTTACAGTCTTATTTCACGAAAAACCTTTTATGGGTGTAAATGGTTCAGGGAAACACAATAACTGGTCATTGGCTACAGATACTGGAATAAATTTATTATCTCCAAGTAAAACACCAATGAGCAACTTACAGTTTTTATCCTTTTTCATCAACACAATTAAAGCGGTAAATGACTACGAAGAATTACTTCGTGCTGCCATTGCAACTGCAAGTAACGACCATAGATTAGGTGCAAATGAAGCGCCGCCGGCAATCATCTCTGTTTTCATCGGACAACAATTAACCAAGGTTTTGGCCGAATTAGAAGGTGTCTCTAAAGGAAAACTTTCTCCAGAAGAAAAAACAGATTTAAAATTAAATGTAGTTGGTAAGATTCCAGATGTAATGCTCGATAATACAGACAGAAATAGAACTTCACCGTTTGCATTCACTGGAAATAAATTTGAATTTCGCGCCGTCGGTTCTTCTGCAAACTGTGCCAATGCAATGACGACTTTGAATTCTATCGTTGCCAAACAGTTAAAAGATTTCAAAAAAGAGGTGGATCTTTTAATCGAAACTAAAGATTTAAAGAAAGACGAAGCAATTTTCAATGTTTTGAGGGAGTACATTAAAGAAACCAAAGCTATTCTTTTTGAAGGTGACGGTTACAGTGATGCTTGGGAAAAAGAAGCTAAAAAACGTGGATTGAGCAATCACAAAACCACGCCGCTGGCATTGAAAGCTAAGGTTTCTAAAAAGGCTTTGGATTTATTCAGCGAATTAAACGTTATGAACCATATCGAGGTTGAAGCGCGTTACGAAATTGAATTAGAAGAATACACTAAGAAAATCCAGATTGAAGGTCGAGTTCTTGGAGATATCGCTCGTAATCATGTAATTCCAACAGCTATTCGTTATCAAAATACTTTGATCGAAAACGTGCGCGGATTAAAAGAAATCTTCGGAAAAGACTTTGAGAAAATAGGAAAAGAACAAATTGTGTTAATCAAAGAAATTTCATCCCATATTGAAGGAATTAATTCTAAAGTGGAAGCAATGACTGAGGCGCGTAAAAAAGCAAATGCTTTAACGGATGCTCAGAAAATGGCCGAAATGTATTGCGACAACGTGAAACCTTATTTTGACGAAATCAGAATTCACTGCGATAAACTAGAACTTTTAGTAGATGACGAAATTTGGACATTGACTAAGTATAGAGAGTTATTGTTTACGAGGTAATTAAACTTTTCCGAAGTTCATAATTTCAATAAATTATATTTAATAAAAAACCTGCTAAAATATATTTAGCAGGTTTTTATATTTAGGAGTAGCTAACTAGTAAATTTTATTTACAGTGCCACAATAATGTAGGAGGCGGAACCATTAAAATTTATACTCAATTCTACTCTGTAATTTTTAGGAGTTGCAGCTGTATTGCTTATGGTAATTGGTGTGCCATTACTTTCGATAGTTCCATCGGTTAAATTATCACCGTGATATTCTCCTTTAGGATCTAAATAATAAAAATTATACTGTTGAGAATTATTCGCTGAAATAGTGAGATTAAATGTAAATTTATTAGTAGCTACGGCATAGGTGCTATTGTAAAAATTAGAGCTATTAGCATTTATAAGCTGAGGTGAAATCGATGGTATTCCTAAGTTAAAATCATTTAACGGATACGAAGGACTTTGTCCATTAACTAAATCAATTAAATAATATCCAGTAGTATCTACTAAATAACTTGCTCCGTTAACTTGAAGATTATTACTTAAATTAACGCCATAAATTGGTGAACTAGCACTATTAGTTGCTAAAAACTTTAGTTCCGTACCAGCTGTTAAATATCTATAACCATACCTATTTAAGTTACCACTATTGTAATTGGCCATTAATAGAGCCGTCGTTGGATTAAACGTATTAAATGTTCCATACATATAAAAATTGCTTGGGGAACTTGGCGAAGAAGTGCTGGAGGTTGGCAAAGATAATTCACCGTTATCATTCACCGTTATTTGATACGGCGTTCCATTTGGTGAAACTAATGTAATTCCTTCACCAGCTGAAGTCACTAAGCTATCTGCTGCCAATGCATAAGGAACAGACAGCAATTGAGTAGTTCCTACTGTAGCATAAGTTGTTCCACCAGTTGCATCCATTTCAACTTTTAAAAATTTGGAGTTTGTTCCCCAGTTGATGGTGTTGAAAACGCCTGAAACAACAGTTCCTTGTCCAATAGTTAAGTTGAATAATCCTTGTGCATTGGTAGTTTTTAAATGTGTTTCTGAATATATAACGCTTCCTGTAGCAGAAACGTTTAATACAGAAAGTTTGACTCTTACATTCGAACTCACAACCGGAGTTCCCGAACCGTTTAAGGCGATCGCCTGATACGATATTCCTTGCGGAACTTGCGCAAATGTTAGAAAAGAAATAAAAAGTGCTGATATAAGTAATAATTTTTTCATGATTTATTTTTAAATGTATTGAAATTGTTTTTTGACATTGCAATTGATTTTTTGAAATTGCAGCTTAACGTTTGATGATTTTAAACGATTTTATGTTTTTGTTTGTGAATTGAATCAGATAAACTCCAGTTGAAAGCTCAGATAAATCCAAAGCATTGTCTGCTGTAATTTGCTTTTGCGAAATCAATTGTCCTGAAACATTTAAAATAGAAACTTTTTCATTGAAAAGATTGTTTGTTGTTTGAAAGAAAATCGAAGACGTCGTCGGATTTGGATAAACTGTGATTTTTTCACTAAGTTCTAGTTGAGGAACTTCAAGAGTTTGCACCAAAATTCCAATAATTCCTGAGCTTGAACTCGATTGATTTTCTGGAACTACCACAATTTCGCCAACGGAAACTGATCCGCTTGCTCCGATAATACTCGCCGAATTTACCGATTGAATTACAGATTGTGAACTCACAGAAAGAAAGATAAGCAAAAAGGAGAATAGTAATATTTGTTTCATTATTAAGTTTTTATGCGACAGACTTAATTATTTTTTCCCTAATATTTTCATAATCCAGATTATGTATTTGTATAATGGCTTTATATTTGATTGCCAAAAACTATTTTATCGTAACTTTCGATATATTTTGAACCCCATGAAATATTATTCTATTTTTATTTTTACGTTGCTTTCAATGCTGACTCGTGCTCAGGAAAAATTCACTGTCTATTTTGAGAGCAATAAATTCGATTTAAATACAAAAGAAATTACAAAACTTAACGCTTGGACTGCCGAGAATAAGAATAATAAAATTGTAGCCATCCACGGTTTTACTGATGAAGATGGAACCAATGGTTTTAACGATACGTTATCCCAAAAAAGAGTAAACTTCATTTATAACACGGTCAAAACCCATATTAAAACAAGAGAAGATTTTAAAACGAGAAGTTTTGGCGAAACCTTCGATCAATCAACAAATAAAGCAAAAAACCGCAGAGTTGTTGTCTATTATATTCTCGAAAAAGATATTCCGCGCGAAGATGAAATTCTCGGAATCAAAAAAGAACCCATTGTTGAGGAACCAAAACCCGAAATCGACTATCCAGAAAAATTAGTATTCGAAAATCCAAACGGAACCAAATCTGAATTCAAACTGGATAGAGCATTTATGAAGAAAGTTGGGAATGCCAAAAAAGGAGAAAAACTCCAAATAGAAAACCTGAATTTCATTATTAATACTTTTGCTGTTGTAAACGAATCTCGTGGAAAATTGTTTGAATTGCTTTTGGTACTTCAGAGTAATCCAACGTTGAAAATCGAAATTCATGGGCATTTATGCTGCATGCCTGTTGACAGAACCGATTTATCCACACAAAGAGCAAAAGCCATTTTTAACTTTTTAATTTCCCATGATGTGTATCGTGCAAGACTATCTTATAAAGGGTTCGGAAGTACAAATCCAATTTATCCAATTCCCGAAAAGGATGAAAAAGAGCGCGCAGCCAATCGTAGAGTTGAAATTCTAATCGTAGAAAATTAATATGAGGCAACCCATTTTATTTTTTTTTCTGTTGTTTTATATTCAAAGTTTCAGCCAAGAGAAGCTCGAAGTATTTTTTGATTTCAATGACGATGTTCCAAATCAAGCATCTCACACAAGAATAAAAGAGTGGATTTCAGATAATACTTCTGTTGAAATTACTAAAGTTTTAGGCTATTGCGATAGTGTTGATAGCAGTATTTACAATAAAGAATTGGCCATGCGAAGAGTATATTCGATGTTATCAATTTTTAGGAAGGAGAATGTCAAAGTTGCTGATAAAGTAGAATTAAAATCCTTTGGCGAAGACTTTAAATATTCTAAAATCCAAAGCGAGAACAGGAAAGTAGAAGTTTTTTATAACGATTCTAAAAGTAAAAAATCAGAATTAAAATCCGATGTAAAAAAAGTTGAAACACCATTCGGAAAAATTCCTGGTACGCCGAAAGAAGTAACGGAAGTAATCCAAACAAATGAAACAAAAGAAGACGAACAATATATTTTGACTGATTTGGAAAATTTGGTTGCAGAAGAAAAGTCGGGATTAGCTTTGAAATTTGAGAAAGCTAAAAGTGGCGATTTGATTCGGATAAGCAACATCAATTTTTATTTTAATTCGGAAAAAGTAATGGAGAAATCAATGCCGCTGTTGGAAGAATTATTTCAAATTATGGCAGATAATCCTAAACTAGTAATTGAAATTCACGGCCATATCTGCTGTAATCCTAATCCGAATGACACCAAATTGTCTTATCGAAGAGCGCTGATTATTTTTAAATATTTACAAAAGAATGGAATCCCAATTGGCAGAATGGCATATAGAGGTTATGGAAGCAATGACCCCATTTACCACCTTCCGGAAAGAAACGAAAAACAACGCGCCGCCAATCGCAGAGTGGAAATTTTAATTGTACGTAACAAATGAAATCAATAATGATGATATTGTTTTTTCTCGTTGCTATTAAATCGATGGGGCAAAAAAATGTTGAAGTCTTTTTCGATTTCAATAAAGATTTCCCAAATTCTATTTCTATTCTAGAAATCAACGAATGGATTTCCAAAAATAAAGATGCTGAGATCACAAAGCTTCAGGGCTTTTGCGACAGTATAGACACCAAAAATTATAATATAAAGTTAGCAGAAAGACGCATCGAAAACGTTCAGATTTTATTAGATAAAAGCGGACTGAAATTCAATAAGAATCTAGTAAAAGTTGCTTTTGGTAAAGATTTCAAACAATCAAAAGTTCAAGCTGAAAACCGGAAAGTAATTATTTTTTATAAAGAAGCTGTTGTTATTCCATTAGAAAGCGAATTGACAAAAAAAATTAAAAATTCCAAAGTAGGCGAATACATTGCGTTGCCTTCTATTTATTTCTTCAATAATTCGGCGCGAATAGTTCCAAAATCAGATGCAACCCTTTATGATTTGCGCTGTGCGATGGAAGAAAATCCAAAACTTAAAATCGATATTCAAGGTCATATTTGTTGCCAAACAAACGGTGATCCTCTAAATACTTCAACTGCTCGTGCTCGCGCTATTTACAATTATTTATTACGGAGTAAAATCGACAGAAAACGAATGACTTTTAAAGGATTCGGCACCACAAAACCCATTCATTCAATTCCAGAAAAAAATGCGCAGCAAGAAGATGAAAATAGACGTGTTGAGATTTTGATAATAGAAAACTAAATCTAAAAATCTTCTTTTTGCCATCTTAAATCTTCCTTCTTTTTCTATCTTTGCCGCACAACATTTACTACAACACATGAGTTCTGATAACAGTCAACGTTACAATCTTCGCGGGGTTTCGGCTTCCAAAGAAGATGTTCACAACGCTATTAAAAACATCGACAAAGGAATATTTCCAAAAGCATTTTGCAAAATTGTTCCTGATTATTTAACCAACGATGAAAATTATTGCTTAGTAATGCATGCCGATGGAGCCGGTACAAAATCCTCTTTGGCGTATATTTATTGGAAAGAAACTGGCGATATTTCGGTGTGGAAAGGCATTGCTCAGGACGCATTGATTATGAATATTGACGATTTGCTTTGCGTTGGCGCAACAGATAATATCATGCTATCATCCACTATTGGAAGAAACAAAAACTTGATTCCGGCTGAAGTACTTTCAGCTATTATAAACGGAACTGAAGAATTGATTGCCGAACTGAGAACCTTTGGGGTAACTATTCATTCCACGGGTGGCGAAACAGCTGATGTTGGCGATTTGGTTCGGACAATAATTGTAGATTCAACGGTAACAGCTCGAATGAAACGCAGCAATGTGATTGATAATGCGAATATAAAAGCAGGTGATGTAATTGTTGGTTTAGCATCCTTCGGTCAGGCCAAATATGAAAAAAGCTATAACGGTGGAATGGGAAGCAACGGATTAACATCGGCACGTCATGATGTTTTTGCCAAATATCTAGCCGATAAATATCCAGAGAGTTTTGATAGTTCTGTACCAAATGATTTGGTGTATTCCGGAAGTGTAAAACTTACTGATGAAGTGGAAAATTCTCCAGTAGATGCAGGAAAATTAGTGCTGTCACCAACACGTACTTACGCGCCAATCATCAAAACCATCCTAAACAAATACGATCCAAAAGATATTCACGGAATGGTACATTGTTCTGGCGGAGCACAAACTAAAGTTTTGCATTTTGTGGATAATGTGCATGTGATAAAAGACAATTTATTTCCAGTTCCGCCCTTGTTCAAACTAATTCAAGAGGAATCAAAAACGGATTGGAAAGAAATGTATCAAGTTTTCAACTGCGGTCACCGAATGGAAATATATGTTCCTCTTGAAATTGCAAATGACATCATTGAAATTTCAAAATCTTTCGGTGTTGATGCACAAATCGTGGGCAGAGTAGAAGCAAGCACAACCAAGAAACTCACTATTACTAGCGAGTTTGGTAATTTTGATTATTAAATCGTTTTTGTCTTTCTCCTGAAGGTATAATCTATAAGTCATTCGTTTGTATGATAAAACTTGAGAGTACGATATAAATGACACTTCTCTTTTTAATTTTGCGGTAAAACTTTGCGACCTTTGATTTTAAATAAATTATGATGAAAATTAACTTAAAAAATGGTGTAGACAAATTGCTTTTCGGCATGAAACAAAAAAATGTAGAAGCCTTTTATGGCAAAGCCGATAAAGAGTACAAGGATGAAGATGGTAATACTATTTGCTTATATAACGCTCAAAAATGGAGTTTGACATTTTATGAAGATGAAGATTTTCGTTTAGGATATATTATCTGTTCGAATGTGGATGCAACGATTTTGGATAAAAAAATCATAGGTAGAAATGTGGCGGATATCAAATCAGAATTACCATTCAAAAGCTGGACAAAAGAGGATTATGATACCACCGAAAATCACTTCAACGAAAGTAATTGGTTAATTCTTCAGTCAGAATACAATGCTGTTATCCGTGTAGAAATTGGTGCGATTATCAATGATAATGACGAATTCGACTGGAAGTTTAAAGGCTAGTTAACTACAAAGTTCACTAAGAAAAAGGCACAAAGTTCACTAAGATTTATAGTGTCCTTTGTGCCTTATTATGTTCTTGGTACTAAACTAGTTTATAGTATCTCAGCATTCAATCCAGATTCTAAAAGCTGGGTGCACTGGGGTTTTAATTCATCAAAAACACCCGTTTTTACGGTACATTTTCCTTTGTAGTGCACTAATATCGCGCACTGTTCAGCCTGTTCTGCAGAGTGTTGACAAACGCGAATTAGCGTGTCAATCACATGATCAAAAGTGTTGACATCATCATTATACAATACAATTTCATTGTTAATTCCAACTTGTTCTTCGACCAATACGTCTTCCTGAACTTTTTCTATAGTGCTCATCCTCATTTTCTTTTACAACTAAAAATTTCCGACTACAAATTTACATATTTAAGTGAAGTCCAATTGTTTCTTTCAAATTTTTTAACATAAGTCAATCCTTTTTCAGTGCAAGATGCATCAATAAATGGAATGTCTTCTATGTAAAATCCACTTAATAAAAGGATTCCGTTTTTATTTAAACAATCAACGTATCGCTGCATATCATTCAACAAAATATTACGGTTGATGTTGGCAATAACGAGGTCGTATTTTTTATCTTTTAGTAAAGCTGCGTCACCTTCATAAACAGTGATTTGATTGCATTTGTTGCGTTCTGCATTTTCAATAGAATTCAAGTAGCACCAGTTGTCAATATCAATAGCGTCAATTGGTGTGGCACCTTTCATTTCGGCAAGAATAGCAAGTATAGCCGTTCCACAGCCCATATCTACCGCTTTCATATTGGAAACATCTGTTTCTAAAAGATGCTGAATCATCATGTGTGTAGTTTCGTGATGCCCGGTTCCGAAGCTCATTTTTGGTTCGATAACTATATCAAATTCGGCATCAGTTTTTGGATGAAAAGGAGCGCGGACGTGACATGTTCCGTCTACATCTATGGCTTCGAAGTTTTTTTCCCATTCCTCATTCCAATTGACTTGGTCAATCTCTTCGATTGTGTGGGAAATAGTGAATTCAGTAGAATGTAACAAAGTAATATCATCTAATATATTTTTAGTCCAAAGATTTTTCTGAATAAAAGCGCTAAATCCATTTTCCGTCTCAATGAAACTTTCAAAGGGTTTTTCGCCAAGAAATGCGATTAAAATTTCGGAGCCTAATTCTTTTGGTTCAACCGAAAAATGATAAGCGAAATATATGTTTGACATAGATTGTTTTTTTGCAAAGATAACAATCGACCGTCGCACTGTAAAGGCATTTTGTAAAAACTTTAATCGTCGTTTTTGACAACTGTTTTTAGACTTGCGTTAGGTAAAGCATCTGGAGCAACAGAGAAAATCATGAGTTTGCTATAGCGTTTTTTTTCAGCATCATATAAGTATGTAATGGTATTTTCTTTTGGGTTATAAACTACTTTTGCTCTCATAAATTTCGAACGAATTAGCCAAGTTCCTTCCGTTTCACTTGTCTGAGTAAATTCTGTGATAGAACCGTGATGCAATCTGACTTGTCCATTGTCAACCATACTTATGGCAATATAACCATTAGTTTTTGAACCAATTTCGCGAATGTCAATCACAGAATTTTCAAACTCTGTTTCTTTTAATTCGTATTTATCAAATTCAGTATTCCAAATATAGTATTTTCGGGAATCCGATTGAAATCGTTTCTGTGAATCAATTTGTGAATGTATACTTAACGAGCATATAAACACAAGAATTAGGACAAAATTTGTTTTCATCTGACTTTTGACTTTAGTGAATGGTAAAAATAAAACGTTTTATTCGATTAAAGACACAAAAAGCCGTTAAAGTGTAAAAAATAACATAAAAAATAAAAAAAACCTTTCAAATACATGAAAGGTTTTATGATTTAATAAGATTTATCTTTATATTGAATTTACGATTGCACTAAAGTCAGAAGCTTTTAACGCTGCACCTCCAATTAATCCGCCGTCAACGTCAGGTTTTGAAAAAATTTCTCGAGCATTATCAGGCTTTACACTTCCTCCGTAAAGGATTGAAACATCCTCTGCTATATCGCTTCCAAATCTTTTTTGAACGGTTTCTCTAATAAATTGATGCATTTCCTGAGCTTGTTCTGGTGATGCAGTTTCTCCGGTTCCTATAGCCCAAACCGGTTCGTAGGCTAAGATGATGTGTTCCCAATCTTTATTTTCAATATGAAACAAGCCATCACGTAATTGATTTTCGACTAAGTTGAAATGCTGTTTATTTTGTCTGTCTTTTAATTCTTCGCCAAAGCAAAAGATTACTGTCAAATTATTTTTTAAAGCAGTGGTAACTTTTTCGGCCAACATAAAATCGGTTTCATTAAAGTAGGCACGCCGCTCAGAATGACCAATGATAACGATATTTACGCCAATGCTTTTCAACATATCGGCTGAAATTTCACCTGTGTAAGCTCCATTTTCAAACTGACTCATATTTTGTGCTGCAACACTAATGTTTGTAAATTCCAAATGGTCTACTGCCGAAGCAAGATTGACAAATGTTGGTGCAACGATAACCTGCGCTTGTACATCATTTGGCAATTTATCAATTAGTTCGTTTAATAAATCTTCTGTTTCTTCCGAATTTTTGTGCATTTTCCAGTTGCCTGCGACGATCTTATTTCTCATTATTGTAATTTTTTTATTTGCTCATACATTTTCTCAAAATCAGTTTCAATTGCTTTGTAGGTAACCACCTTTCCTGCTTTGTCAATTATAATGTATCTCGGAATCCAATTCAAATTAATTGATTTTCCAAAATCCCCTTTCATGCCGTCGGTTATCCAGTAATGATCACCTTTTAATTCGTGTTTCTCAACTCCTAATTGCCATTTGTCAAACGCTTTATCTACAGAAAGGAAAACATAATCAACCTCTGGGAAATCGTTTTGCATTTGCTTTATTTTTGGCATCGCTTTAATGCAATCGCCGCACCATGAAGCCCACACTTCTACTACCGTAATTTTACCGTTATGTTTTTTTAAAATATCCTGAAAAGCAATTTCAGTATTTTCCGGTGTGATTAATTTTTTTTCAAGACTTTCTTTAGAAAATTCTTTGTTTTGTGCGTTACTGCAGCCTAAAAAGGTAACGGCAATTATCATAGCTAAAAATATTTTTTTCATAGTGTAGTATATTTTATAAGAAATAAATTTATTGGATGTTTTGATCTCTCTTTTGTTTTTTCATATCTTTTAAATAAAATATTTTGTGTTTTTTTCTTTTACGTTCTTTTCGTGTTTTTCTCTTTTTGTAGTCGTATAAGAACTTAATAATTACTGCAATTCCAAGCACAGAAACGATGCTAAACGTGCTTCCCAACAAAATGTAAAGCGTATTTCCTAGCGGTGGTTTTTCTAATGTGGAAACATGATTTAAAATAAAAAAATATCCAAAAGCAAAAACAAGAATACACAAAAGGATGCCAATTATTCCGCGTTCCATAATACTTCTAGACATAAAATATTTCATCATAACTTCTAATTTTAAAATTTTAAATATAGTAAAAAGCTAAATAAATGAGCTTTATTTTTTTAACTCTAAATAAGTTTTATTGATTAGTTTTTGATAATCAACCGGATTAAATTTGCTATCTCCAGTTCCGAAATAATATTTGTAGTCATTTCCATTCCATAGGTATTTGACGCCGGGTGTGTCTTTGCCGTCACCAAGAACTTTCCAAAAAGGTATAACTTCAATAATTTTATAAGGATATTCAGCACCAGCTTCCTTAAAGAAATCCGGAATCAAATCCGCTTCTTCATTCATGAAAATAATCAAAATTTCAGGGAAATTCTTATTCGTTTTCTTCAGTTCGGTCAATTCCTTTGCAGCAACGCGACAATGTTCGCAACCTGGAACAAAGAAGCAAAGTGTTTTTCTCCCAGTATCAATTTTTGAAAAGTACTGCGTGTAGCCCGATTTGTGTTTAGCGGGTTCACTAAGTTCAGCTTTAACTTCTTCTTTTGCAACTTCAGATTTTTTCACTGTATCTTTCATGGATACTGAATTTACAAGGTCAACCCTCGCACTATCAATCACTATTTCAGTAGAATCTGTAAGAGTTTCTTCAGAAGTCGAAACACTGAAGCTACTTGCAATTGGTTGAACAGGTGCAATCATAAACATCGCCAAAATGGCGGCAAATGTTATGGTTGTTAAAACCCAGAAGTTATGCGTTTTTTCACTGATTTTAGGAAGAATTGTATAGAGCCAAGCCAAAATTCCTATCGCAACAACATTTTTAATAATGGCTTCAATTGGAGTCATTGGCAACAAACTTCCAAAGCAACCACAGTTTCCCGAATTTCCGCCGTTTGCAATGGTTTCTATGGCTAGATGTGCTGTAAAAACGGCTAATAACAAAATGGTAGCCGGAAGCACAACGCTTCTTAAAAAGTTCTTTTGCAGAATTAAGAGCCCTAAAGCAAACTCAATTCCGATCAAAATACGTGAAAAATAAGGAGCAAAACTTTCTGAAAATCCCATTGGGTATAATTGTTTTACCTCAAATGTAGAAATCGCGAAATAAGGAGAAGGATATAATTTGGCTACTGCCGAAAGCAGGAATAAAAATGAAATTACATACCTAATTCCCCAAGAAATTGTGTTTTTTGAAATGGCCATTTATTAGTTTTTATTGTCCAAAATCCATTAAAATTAATGCGAAAATGGAGTAATTAATCATATCTTGATAGTTGGCATCAATGCCTTCTGACACTATAGTTTTTCCTTTATTATCTTCAATTTGCTTTACGCGCAGTAACTTCTGCAGAATCAAATCGGTTAATGAACTTACACGCATTTCGCGCCAAGCTTCACCATAGTCATGATTTTTGTCTTGCATTAATTGTTTGGTCAGCGCTACTTTTTCGTCATACAACTGAACTGCTTTTGTCGAATCCAAATCAGGTTGTTCTACTACACCTAAATCCAATTGAATCAAAGCCATAATAGAATAGTTAATTATCCCAATGAATTCGCCCGTTTCATCTTCGTTGACTTTACGGATTTCATTTCGCTGTAAACTTCTAATTCGTTGTGCTTTTATGAATATTTGATCGGTTAATGAAGGCAATCTCAAGATCCTCCAAGCGCTTCCATAATCTTGCATTTTGTTGGCATAAAGTTGGCGGCAAATTGCGATTACCATATCATATTCTTGAGAAGTATTACTCATTTCAGTGTATCTTTGTATCAAATTTTTTTTACTTACGTACAATTCGACCTGAAGGTCTCGGGTCAAAAGTAAAGAATAAAGATTGAAGTTCAAAGTACTATATCTTATAACTATCTTAAAATCCCGATGACTATAAACTGCCTTGGAAAACTTATTGATTTATCAACTCCCAAAGTAATGGGGATTTTAAATGTTACGCCAAATTCGTTCTTCGATGGAGGCAAACATTCTGATGAAAAAAGCGTGCTTTTGCAAGTAAAAAAAATGCTTTTAGAAGGAGCAACTTTTATAGATATTGGCGCATATTCCAGCAAGCCAAGTGCAGAATTTGTTTCAGAAGATGAAGAAATTTCTCGTTTGATTCCGATAGTGGAATTGGTTTTACAACATTTTCCAGAAACCTTAATTTCAATAGATACTTTTCGATCTAATGTTGCGACTGCTGGAATTGAATGCGGAGCGTGCATAATTAACGATATTTCTGCAGGAAGTTTGGATAAAAATATGATGAGAACGGTGGCTAAACTTCAAGTTCCGTATATAATGATGCACATGAAAGGCAATCCGCAAACGATGCAAAGTTTGGCACAATATGAAAATATCACAAAGGAAATGCTGTTCTATTTCTCGCAGAAAGTAGCAGAGGCCAGAACTCTGGGGATTAATGATTTACTTATAGATCCAGGTTTTGGATTTGCTAAAACTTTAGAGCAGAATTTTGAAGTAATGAAAAATCTAGAATTATTTCAGATGCTAGAACTACCTGTGCTTGTTGGTGTTTCAAGAAAGTCGATGATTTATAAAACCTTAGAAACTTCGGCAGTTTTAGCATTAAACGGAACTACGGTTCTAAATACAATGGCACTTCAAAAAGGAGCAAATATCCTAAGAGTTCACGATGTGAAAGAAGCAGTAGAAGCTGTAAAATTAGTCTCTCAGTTATATCCTGAATATTAAAAACTGAATACTGAACACTTGTTCTATTGATGGTGATAGGGTTCGTTTTTCAAAATCGTAAATCCACGATACACTTGTTCAATAAAAAATAAACGTACCATTTGGTGTGAAAATGTCATCGGCGAAAGCGAAATTTTTCCTTGTGCTTTTCGATAAACTTCATCGCTGAAGCCATAAGGTCCGCCAATTACAAATAGTAGAGTTTTTGTACCCGAGTTCATTTTTTTCTGCAAATAGTCCGAAAAACCTACGCTGGAAGATGTAGTTCCGTTTTCATCTAATAAAATTAGTTGGTCTGTTGGTGAAACTTTCGATAAAATTAAATCGCCTTCCTTGTCTTTCTGCTGACTTTCTGAAAGATTTTTTACATTTTTTATATCTGGAATAATTTCTAAATCAAATTTAATGTAAAATGACAAACGCTTGCAGTAATCGTCAATCAGTGTTTGTAGCGCTTTATTGTCGGTTTTGCCAATGGCTAAAAGTTTAATATTCATAAGAACTATTTTGTAGTTTCTTTTTAAATCCTTTCGGATACATAATTGCAAGTTGTACGCAAATGAGTAAAAAGTTAAATTCAACGCCATTTCGGCCACCGCCAACAACAAACCATCCTTCTTTCAAATGTACTAGAATGATTCCCATAATGAGAACAAAAATAGTTACAATCAAGGCTAATTTAATATATCGATTCAGCAATAAAAGTACAGCGGCAACTAAAAGAGATAATTTAATCGACCACGCAATGGCAACGCCAAAAGGTGCAAATCCTATTTGATTTAAGTACAAATTACCAAAATCATTGATACCATTATTAAACGTCCCTGCAAAGCAATGTGTCAACAATATAACAGCGACCGTTGCTCGAAGTAGCAAGGTGTTCATTAAGTAGTCTGTTTGTTTTTGAAGGAATCTATTATTTCTTTAACGAACAATCCAAAAAGCATTCCTACCGAAAAAATAGATAAAAATTGGGTAGTTCTACTATTTTCGTTGTTTTGCATTCTCAAATAGTTTCCTAATGAAATCATTGGTAATACTGATAAACCAATTCTTCTTCTGTTTGTTTTCATCATGGTGTAGTTTAGATTATTTATTCCAAATTTTCCAGGCTTTTTCTGCTTGAAGTACTAACATTTCGTATCCATTTTTGGCAACAGCTCCTTTTTTTTTGGCTTTTTTCAAAAATTGAGTTTCTTCTGGATTGTAGATTAAATCAAATGCAATATGTTTATCTGTAAAAAAATTATAGGGAATTGCGGGAAATTCTTTTGTGTTTGGGCTTGTGCCAATGGGCGTACAGTTGATGATTATTTGATGGTTGTCAAAAGTAGTTGCATTGATGCGGTCGTAATCAATCATGCCTTCTTTTTCATCGCGACTAACAAAAGTGTACAAAATTCCGAGTTGGTCTAATGCAAAAGAAACTGCTTTAGCGGCACCACCAGTTCCCAGAATCAAAGCTTTTTTGTGATGCGGTTGAAGTAGCGGTTCCAATGATTTCATGAAACCATAATAATCCGAATTATAGCCTTTCAGTTTATTTTTTTTTGTAAATCGAATTACATTTACTGCGCCAATTTGGGCGGCATTCTGAGATAGTTTATCTAAATATGGAATTACGGATTCTTTATACGGAATTGTGATGTTCAATCCTTTTAAATCGGGATTATTGGCAACAAGTGTTGGGAATTCTTCAATAGTTTCAAGATCAAAATTCACATAAATACAATCCTCTAAGTTTCCCAAAATAAATTTTTCTGTAAAATGTTTTTTGGAAAAAGAGTAAGAAATGTTGTTTCCAATTAGACCATAAAGTCTTCTTGACATTATTCTGCTTTTTTACTTTTAATAATATACTCTTGTACAGATTTTCTGTCCCAAATAGTTGGAAAAATTTCTTTTAAAATACTGTTGTGTTTGAAGCTAATTCGCAAGGCGTTACTTAAATGGTAGTTTCCTTTTTCCTCTTCGCCAAGCAAGAAATGAAAACCAGCCATACGGTATTCGATTTCGTAATCATCCGGGAAATATTCAGATGCTTGCATTAAGGTTAGGATAGCATTGTTGTACTCGCCCATAATTAGCATAATATCAACCCAAAACAACCAAGTGTCTAATTGGTAATCTCCAAATTCGATTGCCTTTCTATAACCAAATTCAGCTTCTTCAAAATGATCCATCGCTTTATTAATCGTTGCATAACGTTTCCAATACAAACGATTTTGGTCGTCAATTGCCAATGCCTTATTTACAAAATACAACGCTTTTGGATAGTTTTTTTGACGCACATAAAAATCGGTTATTGCAATCCAACCTTTATCTAATAAGGGATCTTCGTGAACAGTTTTATTAAAATATTTTAAGGCTTCAACTTTATTACCCAATCTCTCATAACATTTACCAATACGAAGCAATGCATATGAAGTTGGATCATCCAATTCAATGGTTCTGTTGTAGCACTCTATAGCTTCAGCATAATCTTTCAATCGTTCGAGCGCTTTTCCTCTTTCCATAAATGCGCCTACAAATTCATCATCTATATAGGTTGCGAGTTGAAAACTGGTTGATGCATTTTCGTAATCTTTTAATCCATAATACAATCTTCCTGTTTGATGCCAAGCGATTTCACTGTATGGGTTTCTGTCAATGTATGTTTTAAGGTACTCGATTGCTTCTTTATTCTGATCTAAAAACTCAAAACAATAAACGACATTGTAAAGTGCAGACTGATCTTCAAAGTCTTCCTCTAGGCATTTTATAAAACTTTGTTTTGCCTCTTCAAGATTATCCATAAAAAGATATTCCATACCCATTAGATTGTAAACATCAGCAAAATCTTCAGTATACTTTAAAGCTGTTTTTAAGAATTCGACAGCTTTCTCATGGTCGTCCCTCTTAGAATAAATATTAGCTTTTTGGATAAAAATTTCCTCATTGGTTGGTTCAATAGCATATAATTCGTTAAGTAACTTTTCTGCCTGATCCAATTTGTCGTCGTACACGAGCATTTCTACTTGAACAAGTTTTAATCCAGTAGATTTCGGATGCTGATCTAGTCCTAACTTTAAAGCTTTTTTTGCCAAAGCAGCTTTTCCCATATCGAGGTAATGGAGTATGATTTCCTCAAATTCCTCTGAATCGAAAAACAGTACTTTGTTAGTTTTTAACATCGATTCGAATTTCGATAGGGATAAGTTATAGTCTTCTTCTTCGTGGTCCATTTGCATAATTGTAGGTATTAAAATTATCCTTAATAAAATTAGAGAAATGGAATGCTTTTTTAGTGCGCTGCTTGTATTGTTGTAAACAATTTAATTAACAATTTTTTAACTCGTTGACGATCTCATTCATAGCTTCAATGATAATGTTGCAGCCTTCTCTAATTTCGTCTTCAGAAATTGTTAATGGCGGGGTAATTCTGATAGCGCAGCCTTCAAAAAGTAACCAGAATAAAATCAATCCTTTTTCTTGGCATTTGAAAATTACTTTGTTAGTAATCTCAGGATTTTTCGTCATTGCAGCGAGCATCAATCCTCTTCCTCGAACTTCTTCTATCAAAGGATGTACCAAAAGTGATCTGAATAACTTTTCTTTTGCTAAAGATTTGCTTAGGTAGTCTTTTGCTAAAATTTCTTGCAAAGTGGCTAAACAGGCTGCCGCTATGACAGGATGACCGCCAAATGTGGTGATATGTCCCAACTTTGGATTGTGGGTTAATAAATCCATATACTTTTCATTGGCAACAAATCCGCCTACGGGCATTCCGCCAGCCATTCCTTTTCCTATAATAAGTACGTCTGGAATAACATTGTAGTTTTCGTAACCAAATAATTTTCCGGTTCTTCCAAATCCTGGTTGAATTTCGTCAAGTATCATTAACGCGCCCACTTCTTCGCAACGCTTTTTAACTTTGGTTAAGAAACCATTTTGAGGTTCGATGAAACCTGCTCCGCCCTGAATGCTCTCTAGAATAATTCCGGCAGTATTTGTTGTGATTTTTTGGATGTCTTCTTCGTTATTGAAGGTAATAAAATCCACATCTGGAATCAAAGGACGAAAGACTTGTTTGCGTTCTTCAAAACCCATTACACTCATTGAACCCATTGTATTTCCGTGATAGGCATTGTGACACGAAATCAATTGGCTTCTTCCGGTAACTCTTCGAACGAGTTTTAGTGCACCTTCGCACGCTTCTGTTCCCGAATTTACCAAATAAACTTTATTCAAACTTGGATGCAGATTTTTAACTAATAACTTGCAGTAAGCAACTGCCGGATGTTGCGCATATTCTCCATAAACCATTACGTGCGAATATTTATCCAGCTGGTCTTTTATGGCTTGATTGACCTTTGGATGCTGATGTCCCAAACTTGCAGCTGAAACTCCAGCCACAAAATCAAGGTATTTTTTATTGTTTGTATCGTAAATATATGAACCTACCGCATGTGAAACCTCCATTCCTAAAGGATAAGGAGAAGTTTGTGCTTGGTATTTTAGGAAATCTTCTTTCAAAGTAAATTTAGAAGTTATGAGTTTAATTCTTATATTTTAACCGCAACGAGCGCCAGGAAGACGCAAGGATGACAACGTTGTATTCCTTATACTGAAAAATGTAAATGAATACTGTTTTCTAAACACTGACTACTATTTCAATTTTGCCTTCGACTCTTTTTTACTAGAAGCGGTCTTAGCTTTTGGCTTATCATAATTCAATGTTTCTTGGCTTGGTTGTAATGGAACGTTTTCTTTTTCCATTTCTATTTTTCTTTTTGCTTGAATTTCTGCATCGAGTTCGTTTTCGTCGGGCGGAAAAATATCATCTTTCGATTTTAGTCGTTCATCGCCACGCCAAATAAATCCGCGGAGCTTCCGTGCATTTTCGGGTAATTCTTTTTCGGGATAAATATCGCCATCAGGTTTGTTGAAAATCGTAATGCTTTCAATAGTATTTTTATCCAGAATAAGATTTATTTTACTTCCAACACTTTTATTGATTCCAATTAACTCCTGCAGATCATTCCGCATATAATAAATGACTTCGGTATTTTTAATTATGTCAACCTCGTTGAGTTTATTGTCTTTGAATTTGCCAAATAAATTTTGTCCTTTGACTTGATTATAGCCTGTTCCAACGGTGTCTTTGGAAACTATAAATGCATTGTTCAATACTTTAAGCGAATCCAGTTTTTCGGATTTGTTGTTTCCAATAAGATGCATGATCTCGCCAGTCATTTGGTTGTCATAATTCCATAAAATAGGTCTGCCGATCAGCTTGGTCAACGCAGTTTTTTGATTGGTATGAATAGAATCACATTTACCGCTCATATCGGTTTTGTAGAAACGTACGTTATTGAACCCGCGCACAATACGTTCGCCAACTTTTCCGGTAATTAGCATTTTTTTTCCGTGAATGTACATCGAATCGTTTTCTATCAAAGTAATGGCAACGGCTCTTTTGGTTACCATCATCGAATCTTTCTCGGATTTTAGGTTGCGATAAATTTCTGCATAATGACCTTTTATAATTCCTTTGTTAATCGAATCGGTGATTTTAACATTGTTCGTTCCAGATGCATATTCTCGGTTTCGGTCGTAATACAAACTATCGGCTTCAATGCGCCGGTCTTTATATTTTATGTATGACTTTCGCTTGAAATAAGCCAAATTCTTTTTGGTGTCATAAAAACCTTTTTCGGTGTAAATGAAATTCTCCTTACTGGTAATGGTTGAAGGTCCAAATAAATACGAATGACCCGAATTAGTGTAATAATCCAAATGGTTGGATTTGATGACATATTTTGGATTGGTAATCGTAACTGCCGTTAAAAATTTGAACTTTTTTTGATTGGCAAAGTACCGGCCCGATTTACTGTTTAAAATATTTTCCTTATTGGTTATAGTTCCAAATGAATTATAAAAAGCTTCTTGAGAATTTCGGTCAAAATTGATGGTATCGGTAACTAGAGTAGCATCTGTAGAACGCATGACAACATTTCCGGTAGCATAAGCTTTTTTGACTTCGCCATTATATTCGGCATATTTACTATTTAGAAAAAGAGTATCACCTTGAACCATTTGAACTTCTCCAAAAGCTTTCAAATAATTTTCTTTCTGGAAAACATAAGCTTTGTTACACGTGAAAACAACGCCATCGTGACTTACTCTCACATTACCGGTTAATAGCAAGGCATCTGGGATTTCGTCTTGATTGACATTCGCAAAATCAGAATGTTCAATTATAATTTTAGATGACTTCTGCGCATTTACATTATTAAACGTAAACAACAGCAATCCTATATAAAAAAGCAACTTTTTCAATGAATAAATATTTGGAGCAAATTTATGAAATTAGGGGCAATGTAATTCGTTATTACCAATTATTTAAGAAAAACCAAAAAGCGCGGATCAGTTTCTCGATTCGCGCTTTTTTTTTGCATTTCTAACTTATCTATTTTTTTACTATTTTCTCTACTTTGCTACCTTGGTCGCTTTTGATTTTCAGGAAGTATATTCCGTTTGATTTACTTGAAATATCAAGCTTTAAAGAAGTACCATAATTGACATGAGTTTCTAAAATTCTTCCTTGAATATCATATAATTCGATTGATTTGATGCTAAATTCGCTTTCTATGTTGATGACGGAGTTGGTTGGATTTGGATAAATCTTCACCGAAGTATCGAATTCAAATATCGGGTTGTTTAGTGTTGCAAAAGTGGTTTCCGCTTCGTTTGTAATTATTGGAAAATTATAGTCGAAATAAATACCTGCTTTTTGTAATACGATATCATTGTTTAGCAAATTAGAATTGGTTTTTATTTTGAACAATACGTCACCGTGTCCGCCAACTGGCGGATTTCCGGTTGCTGCTGCAAGATTTATATTTTCAAAAACAAATTCGACAACGTTACCCGTAATTCTTGTAGAAGATGGATGCGAAGTGTTCATTACTTGTAGTGTTGCAATATTATATTTTGTTGGGTCGATTTCACTTCTAACGACCACATTTTCTGCATAAAAAGTGCCTAAATTTTCAAAGTTTATAACATAGTGTAAATAGTTTCCAATTTCTGATGGAGCAACAGTAGCGCCTTCAAGGCAAGTAATATCATTAGGATCATACGAACCAACAACTATTTGATTAAAAACAAATTGGTTGTCATTTGGCAATTCATCGCCAACAACTGGCGTTATTGTTGTTGAAAAGTTGAGAATATCGCCGTTATTAACCGCTGGTGTTTCCATTGGCGAATTTATATTTAAAGTAACAAAAACACTTCTGTTTTCAAAAGGCATTAGGTTAGCGTAGTTCCAAGAAAGTGAATTTACAGTAGATAAATCGGCAGGTGGCAGCGCAGTTACTAAGTCAATTCTGCTATCATCAAAATTTAAAGTTACAGCTCCAGAATGCATTTGGTTTCCTTTGTTTTTAAATACAATTTTATAGGTTGCATCAAAACCTGGACGAGCAAAATCAATTGGGACTAAAACCACTTCTATGTCTTGATGAACTCCAACAGCTGCGATACAAAAGTTTTGAGTTGAAATGTTGTTGTTGTTATTGGCAAACGTAAAATTAGCTGATGCAGGTGAAAAATCAAACCATGTTGGGTTTTCTACATTTGGTGCTAAAGTATAATTACCAGCATTGGTGAAATAATTATAACTGCCATTAATATTGGTAACCGTTGAACCAGTTTCTGCACCGTCGTTTATATCCAATCTTATAAAAGGGTTGACTTCATCAGTGACATCACAACCATTATTATTAGCATCAAATACAGTTATTCCTCTTATGTTGTTGTAATTTCCGCCCGGTGTAAAAGTGCAATAGGAATTACCAACTGTTGTGGTCATGCCCAAACTGTTTAACTGCGTTTGTAGCGTTTCAAGTTGGCTACTATCTGCGCAGATGTATTGTAAAGTAGGATTATTAGAAAAGTCAATTATTTGTTCATTGTTTCCATTTTTTATAAATAATGTGGTTAGTAAATTATTTGCACATCCTAAACCAATTAGGTTTGTTTGATTACTTAAATCTAAAGTTGTTAGTAAGTTATCATTGCAATATAATTGACCAATAGAAACTCCAGTATAGGTTAAAACGGTACTTTGGGTGTTATTGCAACTTAAATTCCCGACAAATGTTAAAAAATCAAGATTAAGATTTGGAATGTTATTATTTGAATAATCAAAAAATCCAAGATTGGTTTGACTAGTTAAATCTAAACTTGTTAATTGGTTGTCGCCACACCAAAAATTATACAGATTACTGTTCGAAGTTACATCTAAACTTGTTAGTAGATTATTATTACAACGTAACGATATAAGATTATTTAAACCATTTAAATTGATATTAGTTATAAGATTTCCGCTAAAATCTACTTCCACAAGGTTTGTTAAATTTGTTGTATTTAAATTTGACAATTGATTGTTTGCGCAAGATAAAGACTTTAGATTATTTACTGTGGTTAAATCTAAATTGGTAAGCAAATTATTATTACAATTTAAACTTTCCAGATTTGTCAAACCACTAATATCTAACGAAGTCAAACCATTGTTAGTACAGTCAAGATTTTTTAAATTGGTTGACAAACCACTAACATTTGAAAGAGTAAGCTGATTATTTGAAAAATTAAGCATTTCAAGATTATTTAAACCAGCTAAATTTAGTGTAGTTAACTGATTGTGCCAACAAATTAAACTTTTTAGATTGTTTAAATTTAGTACGTTCAAAGTAACTATATTGTTATATCCGCAATTCAAATTTTCTAGAAGTGGCAGGTTAACTAAATTTACATTAGTTAATAAATTTTGAGAATAATCTAATTTTTTTAGGTTTACTAAACCAGTTAAATTCAAATTAGTTATTAGATTATTAGAACAATATAAATCAGTTAGATTAACTAAGTTGCTTACATCTAAACTTG
>Ga0105047_10003928_pt1 | contig 26074 bp, 27 predicted proteins | sample MAT04_FD_78384 | JGI IMG/M metagenome (GOLD analysis project Ga0105047, IMG submission 78384) | Freshwater microbial communities from Lake Fryxell liftoff mats and glacier meltwater in Antarctica - MAT-04 (megahit assembly) | ecosystem: Environmental > Aquatic > Freshwater > Ice > Liftoff...
GTCAACGTCGAGGGCTACCACCGGATTGAAGACGACGAGCTCGAACCGATGGTTCAGGCGATGGTGTCGGCTCGCACAGGTGATCCTGGTGGAGCGCGTGCGGTGGAAGGAGATCTCGGCGCATGAGCATGCCCTTCTACGTCTCGCCCGAACAGATCATCAAAGACAAGGCCGATTACGCACGCAAGGGAATCGCCCGAGGCCGCAGTGTGGTCGTCATCCAGTACGCCGATGGCATCGCTTTTGTCGCTGAGAACCCTTCGCGCGCACTGCACAAGATCAGCGAGATCTACGACCGGATCGCTTTTGCCGCTGTCGGCAAGTACAACGAGTTCGAAAGCCTGCGGGTGGCAGGGGTTCGGCTCGCTGACACGCGCGGCTACTCCTACGACCGCCGCGATGTGACCGGCAGAGGACTGGCCAACGCCTACGCGCAAACGTTGGGGTCGATCTTCACCGAGAACCCCAAGCCCTTTGAAGTCGAACTTGTCGTAGCCGAGGTGGGCGCTCGATCCGAGGACGACCAGATGTATCGCTTGACCTTTGATGGCTCCGTCGCTGACGAGCATGGCTTCGTGGCCATGGGCGGTTCGGCCGACGGGATCACCGACGCCCTCGAGTCGGCCTACCGACCAGGGATGGATCTGGCATCAGCGATTCAGATGGCAGTTGATGCCATGTCGAATTCGCGTCAGAACCCAGACGCACGCAACGGCGACCCGTCGAGCGGCGACTCCAGCAGCGGAGAGGATGCAACGCCGCCGCAACCGCTGCAGGCCGAACAACTCGAGGTGGCGACCTTGGATCGGGGTCGAAGCCGAAGGCTCTTTCGGCGGCTCACGGGCCAGCGACTCGCCGATCTGCTGGTGACGCCTCGCTGATCGCCGCGCGCGAGACTGCGAGTTGGGCCACTCCGTGTCTAGGGTGGACGTATGGAGCGTCGGATCTTCGGAATCGAAACCGAGTACGGCGTCACGTGCACATTCGAAGGGCAACGACGCCTCTCACCTGATGAGGTCGCGCGCTACCTGTTCCGTCGCGTCGTGTCGTGGGGACGCAGCAGCAACGTCTTCTTGCGCAATGGTTCGCGTTTGTATCTCGACGTTGGCAGCCACCCCGAATACGCCACTCCTGAGTGCGACGATCCGATCCAGCTCGTCACGCACGACAAAGCGGGGGAGCGCATCCTCGAGGGGCTTGTGGTCGACGCAGAGCGGCGACTGAGCGAAGAAGGCGTCAACGGCGAGGTTTACCTCTTCAAGAACAACACAGATTCGGCAGGTAACTCGTACGGCTGCCATGAGAACTACTTGATCGGCAGACAAGGCGAATTCACCCGGTTCTCTGATGTGCTCATACCTTTTCTCGTGAGCCGACAACTCATCGTGGGAGCAGGCAAGGTGCTGACCACACCTAGAGGCGCTCGGTTCTGCTTGAGCCAGCGCGCCGAACACATTTGGGAAGGCGTCTCTTCCGCCACCACGCGTTCGCGACCGATCATCAATACCCGCGACGAGCCGCACGCCGATGCTGAGCGGTACCGGCGGCTCCACGTGATCGTGGGTGATTCCAACATGAGCGAGTCGACCACTCTGCTCAAGATCGGCACAACAGATCTGGTTCTGCGCATGATCGAAAGCGGCGTTGTGATGCGCGACCTCGGGCTCGAAAATCCGATTCGAGCGATCCGCGAAATTAGTCACGACATCACCGGCAAGCGCACCGTGCGACTGCTGAACGGTCGCGAACTTTCTGCACTTGACTTGCAACGCGAATACTTCGAGAAGGCCTCTGAATACGTCGCGCAGCGCGGACTACGTACCGGCGTGCATGCGCGAGTGCTCGACTTGTGGGAGCGCACCCTCGACGCCATCGAGAAGGACGACCTGCCGTCCATCTCACGCGAGATCGATTGGGTGGCCAAGCACCAACTGATCGAGCGCTATCGCGTGAAGCACGACTTGCCGATGAGTTCACCTCGCATCGCCCAACTCGACCTGGCCTACCACGACATCAGCCGAGATCGCGGGCTCTACTACCTGCTCAAGCGCCGTGGGCTGATGGACTCCGTCACTACCGATCTAGCGGTGTTCGAGGCCAAGAGCGTGCCTCCCCAGACGACCAGGGCCAAACTTCGTGGGGAGTTCATTCAGCGGGCTCAAGAAAAGCGCCGTGACTTCACCGTTGATTGGGTTCATCTCAAACTCAATGACCAGGCCCAGCGCACTGTCTTGTGTAAGGACCCCTTCCGCAGCGTCGACGAGCGCGTCGAGAGGCTCATCGCGGGCATGTGAGGAAGGCGGATCGGCCTCACCTAGGCTGGGCCACCCCGCACCACCGACCGAGGAGATCCACGTGCGTCGCCACCTTGTGAAGCGCCCTGCCGTCGCGGCTGCGGCCGTCGTGATTAGTTCAGCGTTGCTGCTGGCCGGGTGCGGTTCGGATACCCCGACCAACGCGTCGCCCACCTCGTCGCCCACCCCGTCGGGGACAGCGAACAGCGCCCCCGCCGGCAAGGGTGATGTCTCCAAGGCGCCCAAGGTGACCGGCGACTTCGGTCAGAAGCCCACCATCGCAAAGCCGGCCGGCGATCCGCCCACCACGTTGATCGTCAAGGACCTCAAGGTCGGCAGCGGCGACCCCGTCACCGACACCTCGAAGTCCTACGAGTGGAACTACGCAGGCGTTACATGGTCAGACGGCCAGACCTTCGACTCGTCCTTCGACCGTGGCCAATCGATTGCGTTCTCTCTTGATCAGGTGATTCCCGGGTGGAAGCAGGGGCTGATCGGCATCAAGCCCGGCGGCCGACGCGTTCTCGTCATCCCGCCGGAGTTGGCCTACGGCGCCCAAGGAAGCCCGCCTGCGATCGGACCGAACGCAACCCTGGTGTTCGTGGTCGACCTCATCGGTCCGGCTGCCTGACCCACCCTCGCGGATCACCCACTCCCCATGTCATCCAAGGAGACGCCATGAGTTTGTCCAAGCCTGAGATCGACTTCATTGAAGGACCGGCTCCCACCGAGCTCGTCATCACCGACATCGTTGTGGGCGACGGCGCCGAAGCTGCCCCCGGCGGAAAGGTCGAGGTTCACTATGTGGGCGTCGACTTTGAGAACGGTGAGCAGTTCGATGCCTCGTGGGATCGGGGAGAGTCGATTCAGTTCCCGCTCAACGGTCTGATCGCGGGCTGGCAGGAGGGCATCCCCGGCATGAAGGTCGGCGGACGTCGCCAGCTTGTTTGCCCGCCCGCCATGGCGTACGGCGAAACAGGTGGCCACAGGCTCTCAGGTCGGACGCTCGTCTTCGTCATCGATCTCATCGACGTCGGCTGAAGCCCGCACCTCCTCCACCATGGCAGCGGCAACTGGCGCGCAGAGGCGCACTGAGCGGCTGCTGAACCTTGTCGTCTACCTGCTCGGAACCGAACGCGGTGTGACGCGTGCCGAACTGCGCATCGGTATTGAGGACTACCGCGGCAGCCCCAGTGACGACGCGTTCGAGAGAAAGTTCGAGCGCGACAAGCAAGACCTTCGGGATCTGGGAATCCCACTCATCACCCATACCGGAAGCAACGGTTTCGCGGACGAGATCAGCTACCGGATCGATCGCTGGGGCTATCAACTACCCGACGTCGACTTCACCACCGCAGAACGGGCCGTTTTGGTCATCGCGGCAAGGGCGTGGGAACAGGCGGCTCTGGGATCAGCGGCCACCGGGGCGCTTCGCAAGCTTGGTGTGGCGAGCGATCTCGTTCCGTTGCCTCCCGTGATGACATCGTTGGCTCCCACCGAGGCGGCCTTCGATTCGGTGTACTCAGCCGTTCGCGACCGAGTCTCGATTTCCTTCGACTACGTGGGTTCCGGTGCCAGCGAATCGCAGACTCGCCATCTTGAACCGTGGGTGCTGGTGTCGCGCAACGGATCTTGGTACATCGCCGGACACGACACAGATCGACAGAACCCCCGAGTCTTTCGGCTGTCGCGCATGGTCGGAGAGGTCACCCGCACCAGCCCTCACGGCAGTGTGATCGTGCCGCCCAGCGCGTTGGAGCGCGCCGCAGCGATCGATCTCGTGCGCCCAGATAGTGAGAGTGTTCAGGTGCATCTGCGGGTGCGCCCGGGGCGCGGCCATGCATTGCGGCGTCGCGCCAGCAGCATCACTCCAGCAGAGAACGGGTGGGACGCGGTCGTGATTGACGACGCCGATCCGTACCGTTTCGTCGGCGAAGTAACTGAATACGCGGCAGACGTTGTGGTGGATGCGCCCGCACTAGTTCGTCACGCGGTGATCGAGTCGTTGCGCGCGGTTCAGCAGGTGCATGCATGAACGCCTCGAGTAGCGGTTCCCAGACCGCCGCGTCGCAGTTGGAACGGCTGCTGCTCCTGGTTCCGTGGCTGGTGCAAAACCCGGGGGTCACCGCTGGTGATACAGCCACCGAATTCAATGTCTCGCTTGAACAGATCGAGCGCGACTTGAATCTGCTGATCGTTTGCGGACTCCCTGGTGGGCAGCACGGCGACTTGATCGACATTCAATTTTGGGCTGACGACGACTACAGCGACGCTGAGGAAGACGACGAGTCCACTGACGATGATGGTTCAGAATCCGTTGGTCGACTTCGCGCCGATGGATCGATTCACGTGCTCGACCCCCAAAGCCTGGCCCGACCAATGGCCCTGCGCACCGATGAAGCGGTCAGCCTTCTGATCGGCCTGAGCCTGCTGCAGGAACTGCCTGGCAGCGTGAACCGCGAACTCATCGATCAGGTGATGGCCAAACTGCAGGATGTCGCTGGCGACGCGGCCGACCCCCTCGCCACGATCCGCATTGCCGCGCCGACGATGGAGAAGTCGGCCAGCGTGCGCGAGTTCATTGATGACGCTCTGACCCATCAACGTCGCCTCACGATGACCTATCTGGTGCCCACGCGTGACGAGGTCACCGAACGGGTGGTCGAGCCCCAGCAGGTAGTCCTGGCACATGGACACCTGTACCTACGGGCGTGGTGCCTTTTGGCTGGTGGCGAGCGCACCTTCCGGGTCGATCGCATCCTTGATGCAAAGGTGGTGGATGAACCGATTGATCCGATGCATGTCGAGCCAGACAGCAGCACCGCAGGCCAGGTGCTGACCGCTGGGATCTTCTCCGCCGGCGTCGAACCGCAAATGGTGACGTTGGATCTGAGTCCCGCCGGGCGTTGGATCGCTGAATATGCACCCGTTCAATCGCAGAGCAGCTTGGATGACGGCGGAGTTCGCGTTGAAATTGCCGTGGCTGACGAACGCTGGATCGAACGGTTGGTCCTGCAAGCCGGCGGCAATGCTCGAGTGGTGGCCCCGCACAGCCTCGCCGAACGACTCGCGCAGCAGTCCACCGAGGCGTTGGCCGCCTACTCCTAAGCGCCTGCGCGGGGGTGAGGCGTTTTGGGGGGTTGTGGGGCACCCAACCGGGCGATCTGGGCAGCAAATGTTCGAGGAGTGTCAAGTTCGATCACTGGTGAGCCGATGCATCCTGCGTCGCCCCCGTTCCACGGGGTGCTGAACGCCTAGGAGGACCGTATGACCACGATCAAGGCCTCGTGCCCGGTGTGCGGAGACGTGTCTCTGACACCGCCCCAGGTGCGTCTTGTGGTGTGCACGCGTCCCGAATGGTCCTACTACGCCTTCGGCTGTCCTACCTGCCAGGACGAGGTCAGCAAGGGAGCCGATGAAGAGATCGTGGCCCTTCTGGTGTCTGGCGGGGTTCAACTCGAAAACTGGGTGATTCCGGCCGAAGCCATGGAATCGCACTCCGGCCCGCCCATCACCTACGACGAACTCCTTGATTTCGCGCTGCTTCTCGCGGACCAAGATCTGCTCACCGAACAGGTGAAGAGCCTGAATCATCGCTAATCCACGCCTCGCGCGTCGAGGTTGGCACCGCAGGTCATGCCTGCGAAGAAGGCGTAGAGTGGCGCCACCCGAAGGTAGGAGACTGGCACCATGAGCAACCTCAAGTTCCCCGAGATCCTTGTGCTTCTTCTCATCGTTCTCCTGTTGTTCGGTGCCCGTCGCCTTCCTGATGCCGCCCGTGGACTAGGTCGTTCCCTGCGCATCTTCAAGAGCGAGGTCTCAGCGATGAACGAGGACCCCGACAAGTCCGACGCCGAGAGTTCGGATACGCAGCGATCCACCTCCGACAGCTCGACCGACAAGCCGGCCGCCAAGGATTCAACGAGCACCACCGACTCCACCGATCGCTGATCAGCGACCGCTGTCCGAATTCGCGATGAGCCAGGTCGAGAATCGCCGTAAAGGGCGGTCCTCGCGAAACGGCCGACGAAACAATCCCGACGCGGCCATGCCGCTCATGGAACATCTCCGCGAGTTGCGGAAGCGACTCTTTGTGGCGTCCATCGCGATCCTCATTGGCGCGAGCATCGCGTGGTTCTTGTACGAGCCACTGATCGCCATCGTTCGCAGACCGTGGGACAACTTTCAGGATTCCGGCGCGGCCAGGGGCGTCGCCGTTCCCGACCTGGTCATCACCGGCATCGCCACGCCGTTCACTTTGCAACTTCAGGTGAGTGTGGTCGCCGGCATCATCGTGTCGAGCCCGATTTGGCTCTACGAATTGTGGTCGTTCGTCACCCCCGGGTTGAAGAAGAAGGAGAAGCGTTGGACCTTCGTCTTCCTCGGTATCTCGGTTCCGCTGTTTGCTGCCGGTGTCTACCTCGCCTACTTCTTCTTGCCCAAGGCGCTCGCGTTGTTGATCGGTTTCACACCTGAACGCTTCACGAACCTGATCACCGTGAGCGAGTACTTCACGTTTGTCACGCGCATGTTGCTCGTATTTGGTGTCGCGTTCTTATTGCCGGTGTTCGTCGTCCTGCTGAACATTGTCGGAGTGCTCACGGCCAGCACGCTGAAGAGCTGGTGGCGCGGCCTGACATTCGGCGTGTTCATCTTTGCCGCCGTCGCCACTCCCACCGGTGACCCGTGGACGATGATGGCGCTTGCTACGCCCATGCTGGTGCTGTTGTTCATCGCGTTCGGCATCGCATGGCTGAATGATCGTCGACGCCGACGCAGGGGCGAGTTGGACGACTGGGGCGACGACCTCTCTGATGACCAGGCCAGCCCACTGGATGAGATGTTGTGACCCCTCCGGTTGTGGTGTGGATCAACCAGAGCGCAGGGTCAGGACGCGGCAAACTTTGGGGTGAGCGAACGCTCTCGACTTTGCGGGCGGCAGGCGTTGCCGCGCTGCCGATCATGACGAGTGATCAAGCTGATGCCGACGTTCAATCACGCAACGCGCTAACGGATGGCGCTCGAGCGCTCATCTGCGTGGGCGGCGATGGCACTGTGCACTACGGATTGCAGGTGGTCGCTGGAACGGGAGTGCCCTTCGGCATCGTTCCGGCCGGGTCAGGAGACGACATCGCCAGAGCCGCTGGCATGGTGCAAAGCGATCCCACACGTTGCCTGGCTCAGATCGTGCGAGGCCTCGCCATGACCTCGCGCGAGTTGCCGCTCATCGATCTTGGCCGGGCCACATCCATGCCCAGCGCAGACGTCGCCATCGATCGATGGTTCGGAGCCACGCTCTATGCAGGATTCGATGCCAGGGTGAACGCTCGAGCCAATGGCATGAATTGGCCCCCAGGTCGGGCGCGATATCCGGTGGCCATGCTCGCCGAGTTAGCCACGTTCGTGCCCTCGCCGTTCGCCATCACACTTGACGACGGCACCACGTGGCAGCAAGACGCGTGCGTCGCTGTGGTGGCCAATGGATCGTCGTACGGAGGCGGAATGCAGGTGGTGCCGCACGCCCGCGTCGATGACGCGATGCTGGATCTGATGCTGCTCGACGGCGTCAGCCGCACCGAACTGCTGAAGGTGTTTCCGCGCGTTTATCGAGGCACCCACGGCACGCACCCGGCGGTGAATTTCCACCACAGTCGCACCATCACGCTCGATGCGCCGGGCCTCGAAGCGTGGGCCGACGGTGAACATGTCGGGACGTTGCCGTTGGCGATCGAGGCAGTACCGCAGGCCTTGACTCTCCTTCGACCTTCCGCGCCCGCAGGCTCGTGACGCATCCGGCCCGTAGGGTCGCGGTATGACGGCCACCCCTGCGGAGCGATTCGCGGCAGCCAAGCGCCGGACGGCGTCGGCCAAAACCGCGTTTACCGCCTTCTCACAGCGTTTCGAGTTTGAGCTCGACGACTTCCAACAACAGGCGTGTCGTGCCCTGGAGGCCGGCAGCACTGTTCTCGTAGCGGCTCCCACTGGGGCAGGCAAAACGGTGGTGGGGGAGTTCGCCTGCTACCTCGCCATTGAGAACGGCACCAAATGTTTCTACACGACTCCTATCAAGGCGCTGTCAAACCAGAAGTATGCAGATCTCTGCGCCATTCACGGCACCAAGAACGTCGGACTTCTCACCGGCGACAACGCGATCAACGGACACGCTCCGATCGTGGTCATGACGACCGAAGTGCTGCGCAACATGCTGTATGCGGGCAGCCCAACGTTGCAGGGCCTGTCGTATGTGGTGATGGACGAGGTCCACTACCTGGCTGATCGTTTTCGGGGGGCCGTGTGGGAAGAAGTCATCATTCACCTGCCTGAACACGTCACGGTTGCCGCGCTTTCGGCCACCGTGAGCAATGCCGAGGAGTTCGGTGACTGGCTAGGGACGGTGCGCGGTCGCACCACCGTGGTGGTGTCAGAGCGGCGACCGGTTCCGCTGTGGCAGCACGTCATGACCGACGACCATTTGTACGACCTCTTCATTGACGACGACCAGACGGTGGTCAACCCCGAACTGGTGCACCTGGCTCGGCAAGAACTTGATTTTGCCCGATGGGGCGACAAGCGACGCCCGCAGAAGGGGGGCCGTCGGCCGCGCAGCCGCAAGGAACCGGACCGTATCGACGAGGTACGCCGTCTCGAACGCGAAGGTCTGCTGCCGAGCATCGTGTTCGTTTTTAGTCGCGTGGGCTGCAACGCCGCTGTCGAACAGCTTCTGCGGGCTGGCGTACGTCTGACCACACCCCAAGAGCGCGACCGAATCGAACAAGTGGCTCAGAGTCGATGCTCCGATATCCCTGAAGAAGACTTAGCAGTTCTGGGGTACGCCGATTGGGAACACGCCCTTGGTCGCGGAATCGCCTCTCATCACGCGGGCATGCTTCCGGCATTCAAGGAAGTTGTCGAAGACCTCTTCACCCAGGGTCTGGTCAAGGTGGTCTTCGCAACCGAGACCCTGGCCCTGGGAATCAATATGCCGGCGCGTTCGGTCGTCCTCGAGCGCTTGGTGAAGTGGAACGGCGATGCGCACGTCGATGTCACACCGGGTGAATACACCCAGTTGACCGGCCGTGCGGGCCGACGCGGTATCGATATCGAGGGTCATGCGGTCGTGGCCTGGCACCAAGGGTTGGATCCCAACTCGTTGGCCGGGTTGGCCTCAACTCGCACGTATCCGTTGAACTCCTCGTTCAAGCCGTCCTACAACATGGCGGTCAATCTCGTCGGACAGTTTGGGCGCACCACGGCACGCGAACTCCTCGAGACCTCGTTCGCGCAGTTCCAGGCCGACCGAGCGGTGGTGGGCCTGGCCCGGCACCAGCGCCGCAACGATGAGCACCTTGAGCAGTACAAGGCATCGATGACGTGTCACCTCGGAGACTTCGAGGAGTACGCGGGCCTTCGACGCTCGCTCAGCGATCGTGAAGGTGATCTGGCCCGCCAAGGCACCGCGCAACGGAAAGCTCAGGCGGTTCAAGCGCTCGAGCGATTGCGCGTGGGCGACGTGATCGTGCTTCCGTCGGGCCGGCGCACCTTGGCTGCTGTGGTGCTCGACAACCCCGCACCTCGTGGACATGAAGGCCCTCGTCCGCAGATCCTGACCGCAGACCGGCAGGTGAAGCGGCTCTCGTCTGTTGAGGTGACCGGACCCATCGAAGCCATCACGCGACTCTCAGTGCCCAAGAACTTCCAGGCCCGCAACGCTGCCGCGCGCAAGGCCCTTGCCGCGGCGTTGAGAGACAAGGTGCCCGGGGATGCGCGTCCTGGACGCGCACGACGAGGAGCCAATGCCAATGACGATGAAGAGATTCTGAGGTTGCGAAACGCGTTGCGGCAACACCCCTGTCACGGTTGCGATGACCGCGAAACGCATGCGCGATGGGCCGAGCGTTACTGGCGCCTGCACCGCGAGAACCAAACACTGGAGCGCCGCATCAGTGGCCGCACCAACACCATCGCGCGAACTTTCGACAAGGTGTGCGCGGTGCTCGACCAAGGCGGATACCTCGACGGTGATCAGGTGACTCCAGAAGGTGCCACCCTCGCACGGCTGTACAGCGAACTCGATCTTCTGGTGGCCGAGTGCCTGCGTTTAGACGCCTGGAAGGGGCTCACGCCGGCAGAACTGTGCGGCACGGTGTCAGCCCTGGTGTACGAAGCCCGACGACCCGACGATGCCCTTGCGCCGACGTTGCCCGGTGGCGCGACGTCTGAAGCGCTCGCCCGCACCGTTCGGATTTGGGCCAAGCTTGATGAGATGGAAAAGAGCCACGGACTGTCATTCCTTCGCGAGCCCGATCTCGGATTGGCCTGGGCCTCTCACCAATGGGCCAGTGGCCGACGCTTGGAAGCCGTCTTGCAGGAGTCGGATCTGACGGCTGGCGACTTCGTGCGATGGATGCGTCAGTTGATCGACCTGCTCGGACAACTCGCCAAGGCGGGGGACTCCGAGATCTCGGCCACTGCGGGGCGGGCCATCGAGCTGTGCAGGCGCGGAATCATCGCCCATACCGGTCTCTAACGACCCAGACAATGAATTTCCCCACCCGGGTTGACACTCGATGTACTAAAGATGTATCGTTACCGTATCGGGAACACAAAGAAGGACTCGATAGTGAGGAGTCACCATGAGTGACACATATGCGATCCCGGGGCCTTGGGCCGCCGGGAGCCGCCAGGCCCACCAGGGCCGTGAGAACCATCAGAAGCACCGTGGCCAGCGCCGTGAGCGGCGCGAGGCCTTCCTGGCGGCCATGTCCGCCGGCAAGGGTGAACCGTCCGATACGTCGGCCGACTCAGGCGCCTCAGCGGGAAATCCCGATCAGAGCGCTGACCGATCGCCCCGACGCGGGGGAGGGCCCCGTGGCTCTGGCCCCCGTGGGCGAGGTCGCGGTCGCTTTGGCGGTCCGCCGTTTGGTGGCCCGCCGTTCGGAGGCGGCCGAGGCCGCGCCCGACGCGGAGACGTCCGCGCAGCGATCCTGGCTCTTCTGGCCGAGGGTCCGCGCAATGGATATGGCGTGATTCAAGAGATTGAGGAACGCAGCAATGGCGTCTGGAAGCCCAGCCCCGGAGCGATCTATCCGGCCTTGGCACAACTCGAGGACGAAGGGCTTGTTCGCGGAGTGGAGGTTGAGGGGCGCAAACTCTTCGAGCTCACCGACGCGGGTCGCACTCACGTCACTGAACACGTGGGGGAGTCGAAGCCTTGGGATTCCATAGCCGCCGAAGCTGGCACCGACATTCGCGACGCCAAGCAGCAAATGGGCCAGGTCTGGCACGCCTTCTCGGCAGTCCACCAGGACGGAACGCCTGAGCAAATCGAGGCGGCCGCCAAAGTGTTAGCGGATGCGCGACGTTCGCTGTATCGAATCCTCGCCGAGGATGACGACAGCGCAAGCTGATCTGAACCACTAACACGTCAACGCCCCGGATCCCTCGCGCCACTGCGAAGGTTTCGGGGTGTTGGCCTTTGTCTGCCGTTGCAGGGTCGGCGCTAGGCCGGAAAGCTCAGGGCTTGGGTGACCCGATCAACCGAACTTGCGATTCCCCAGCGCTCGCGCAAGAAGGCAAGGTCTTGCGCGTCAGCCGGGGCAGTAGGCAGTCGATCATCAAGGTCCTGAGGAACCGGCACGTCGAGCGCCACGGCGACCACTTTGGGCGCGACCGCCAGATAGTCGAGTCCGGCCAGGATCTTTTGACGCACCGACTGCTTCATGGTCGACGAATCGTCGTGGGCCGCGGAAATCACACGTTCCAGCGAGCCGTATTCGGTCAACAGCGAAGCAGCTGTTTTGTCACCGATACCGCGCACGCCTGGCAATCCATCCGATGAGTCGCCTCGCAAGGTCGCGAAGTCTGCGTATGTGCGGCCGGGAATCGCGTACTTCTGGGCGATCCAGTCCTCGGTCACGACATCAAGTCGGCTGACCCCTCGCGCCGCGGTGTAGAACACCCGACGGTTCTTCGAGTCATCGACCAGTTGGAAGAGGTCACGGTCGCCCGTGACCACGCCGACGGCCAACTTCGATCTCGCGGTCAGAGTGCCGATGACATCGTCTGCTTCATATCCCTTCACGCCCAGTGTCGCGATACCGAGAGCATCGAGCACTTCAAGAATGATGGGCACCTGAAGGGCGAGCTCATCAGGCGTGTCTTCAGCCTCTTCGATGTCGATGCCGTTCTCTTGCGCCACCACCTCGACAGCGCGGTGTGCTTTGTAAGACGGAATGAGTTCGACGCGCCAAGCCGGCCGCCAGTCCGCGTCTAGACATGCCACCAGATGCGTTGGCTGGTGATCGTTGACAAGGCGCGCAATGAAGTCGAGTAATCCTCGGACCGCATTCACAGGGGTGCCATCCGGTGCCCGCAGCGAATCAGGCATGCCGAAGAAGGCGCGATAGTAAAGCGAGGCGGTGTCGAGTAAAAGCAATCTCTGGGAACGCTGATCCATGAACCTCATCCTTGCCCACTGAAACACAAGCCTGCACTCGGTCTCTTGAACTGCTTGCCGGGCCGAATGTACGGTCTATGGATGAAGTACTTCGGGGGATCGCTTCAACCGTGGACGATCCTGGTGGTCGCCGCTGCTCTGGCGCCTGCGCTGGTCGGCTGCGACAACACGACAACTTCGGTGCGCGACAACAGATCGATCGAATTTGCCATTCCCGTGTCGAAAGCTGATTGCGGTGCACGCTCCACGGGTCGGGCGCGACCCCTCGAACTCGCGGATGTGGAATCACTTTCCATCTGCACCCCCGTGGACAGGCGCGTATTGGCCACACCCGCGACCACCTTCGCGCTTGAGGTCAAGGATGCGCGGTTCAGACAGGTCGCTGAATTCCTCTTCCCCAACCCAGCAAGCCCAAGGGCCACATCGCTCGAGACTCTCAAGGATTGCGATGCCATCTACTACCCGCCCGTCCAGGTCTTCGCGACGACGGCAATCGGCGCCTTCCGTATCGGGATCCCTCTCGCAGGGTGCCCGGGACGAGAACGGCTTGAGCTCCGCCAACTCTGGGGGCTCCGTGATTTCACACCCACCCCAACCAGCACCTGAATCCATACATGAATCGCATCGGGGGTCTACGTCATCTCATGGGGATGTGATTGCGTCGCCTCTGATCACCACACAGGTGGCCGACGATGCCACCATCACACCACCGGCAACCAGCTGAATTGCGCGGGCCTGATCCGCGTCCTCCGCCACGGCAGCTCACGCCTACCCCACCCATCCCCTGAACTTCACGGTTGGTTGACCGCCGCCCGGAGGGATTCAGACAGCTACACATCTTGCTTGAAAGGGGCGCGTGCCGGGCAACAACCCCATTCTCCAAGGGCTCCTGATACTGCTGATGACGACCCAGGCGTTGGTTTCTACGGCCGTCGATGTGCGCGAACTCGGATCAACTCTCCGGACCCAAAACACCCATACCAACCCCCTCCAACCACTGAGTCTCAGGGCTGCGGTTGAGCGCCAATGCATTGGTCAACGGACAGGCCAGCATCCTGCGAACACACCACCACTGGGTCAGGCTTCGATGAGTTGACTGACGCGCTGCGGGGAGACATGCAGGGCGCGGGCCGTGTCGGCAAAGGACCAACCGGACTCTGTGAGGTCGGTGACCAGTTGTCGCCACCGTGCGGCTGCAGCCACACTCCGTTCGTCTGCTTCCGCGCGGAGCCGCTGCACCTCGTCGAATAGTTCGGCCAGGTCGGTAGGCAAGACAACTGTGACAGTGACGTCTTGGTCGGACACCTCGGTGCCGGTGACGAACGCGATGGCTTCGGCGTGGGTGCTGGCTGCCGATCCCAGGGAACGAACCTGTGACAAGGCCGCTGGATGCTGGTCGCATTGCACGACCCACCAGTCACCGGAACGGGTGGCTGTGGCGGTGAAGACCGTCATCGTCTCCACCATCCTTTCCCGAGAGCAGGTTCCAGTTGCTTGTATAGGGCTTCGGCTGTGCCTTCAGCTATCTCGGTGTGGCGAGACAGCGTGGTGTGGACGGTCCCGACGATCAGTCCGGTGTGGTTGGTGAGTTCCTTAGTATCGATCGGGACCCCTGCCCGCCTGTCAGCGGTCTTTATCCGCTTGATGACGGCGTTGCGCTTCACAATTTAACCCTAGGGGGGATGTCCGACAACCCCCAAGGGGGGATTGTTACTCGAGCGGGCCCTTGGGCTGGCCGCGACAAACTAGATCGTCCCGAAGACCGCGATCCGCACATCCCCCCATTCGCGGGCCAACGCGAACGAGACCGTCGACTCTCGGTCTGCTCCAACGAAATCGTCGCATGGCGCAAACTCCTCCTGGCCCGGCGCGTGGTGTCCGTCGTGGTCCCTTTGTATCGGTGCGGTCGAAAGCTAAGCGCGCGAGCGGACGCGCTTAGAGTGCAGGTATGGATTCTCTTGAGCAGTCGCGTGGCCGGCTCGAACGTGCCCGTGCGGCGGTGGCCGAGCAGGAGATCGCCGCCGTACTGCTGACGCCTGGATCGGCCCTGCGCTACCTCACGGGCTATGACGCACTCCCGCTGGAACGGCTGACCTGCCTGGTGATGTTCGGAGACGATGTCGAACCGGTATTGGTGGTGCCCCGACTTGAAGAACCAGCGGCCCGTGCAGCGGGCGTTGCTGCACTGGGCATCAGCATCACGTCGTGGGATGAGACTGACGATCCCTTCGAGGTGATCGCTGGTCTGCTTCCGACTGATGGGGTGGTGGCGCTCGACGATCAGATGTGGGCCGAGAAGGTGCTGCGCTTTCGTGAAGTGATGCCGCAGGTCGAACAGACGCTCGCTGGCCCAGTGATCAACGCGCTGCGCATGCGCAAGAGCCCAGAAGAGGTTCAAGCGCTACGCAATGCGGGCGCTGCCATTGATCGAGTCCACGCGCGGATGGGGGAGTGGTTGCGCGTGGGTCGAAGCGAGCGTGACGTAGGCCGAGATATCGCTGACGCGATCCTTGCTGAAGGTCACGAACGCGTTGACTTCGTGATCGTGGGGAGCGGACCCAACGGCGCGAGCCCGCACCACGAGGTCAGCGACCGGGTCATCGAACACGGCGATGCTGTGGTCGTCGACATCGGCGGCACGACCCCCGACGGCTATTGCTCAGATGAAACACGCGTGTACGCGATGGGCGCTGTCGATCCCTCATTTGCGCGTGACTATGCGGCTCTGCAAGCAGCTCAGGAAGCTGCGGTGCGCCACGTGAAGCCAGGAGTCACTGCAGAATCGGTCGACGAAGCAGCGCGGTCGGTACTGACAGCTGCCGGGCTTGGCGATGTCTTCGTCCATCGCACCGGTCATGGCATCGGCATGTCGACGCACGAAGAGCCCTACATCGTGGCGGGAAACCAGCTCGAACTCGCTCCTGGAATGGCCTTCTCCATCGAACCCGGTTTTTATCACTCGGAGCGCTGGGGTGCGCGCATCGAAGACATCGTCGTGGTCACCGCTGATGGCTGCGAACGCGTCAATCGGCAACCGCGCGACCTGGTGATCCTCTGAGCCGGTTCGCTGCATCCTCGCTCGCGCTGATCACCGACCCCTTCCCTGCGCACCGCACAAGGGTCGATCTGCTCGCGCGCAGTGCGGCTGCCGCTGGCTTAGGCGCTGCAGGAGGCTTCGCCTTTGCTCCGCGAGACTGGTCCTGGCTGCTGATTGCTTCCCTCGCGGGCTTCATCTCCTTGGTTCTGCGGGAATCGGGACCACGGGCCGCGCTGCTCGGGTTTGCCTTTGGCTGCGGTTGGTTCGCCATCGTGGTCCGCTGGGCCGACGTCGTCGGTTGGGATGCCTGGGTCATTCTGGTCTGTGTCTGCGCGGCTTTCATCTCTGTTATGGCAGCTGGTCTGGCGCTAGTGGCACGACTTCCGTTTCCGGCCGTATGGATTGCAGCGGTCTGGGTCCTGCAAGAAAGCATCCGAAGTTCAGTTCCCTTCGGCGGATTCCCATGGGGTCGTGTTGCCGACGGGGCCGGAACCCAGTGGGCCAGCACTTTGTCGTTCGGAGGCTTCTCGTTCGTTTCGTTCACGATCGTGCTGCTTGCGGCGACGCTGGTCGTCGTCGTCGACCATGCGGTGCGAGCCCGCGCTGAAGCGCGCACCACGGTTCCGGCAATCACCGCAAGCATCTCGATTGTCGCCGCGGTATTGCTGGTGCCAGTAAGTCTCTCGAGCGCAACCGATGTGCCATCTCGCGGTGAGATCACGATTGCGGTGGTGCAAGGAAGCGTTCCCGGTGAGGGCCTGGACTTCCTCGGTCGCAAACGCGCCGTACTCGAAAACCACGTGCGCGTGACGCGAGAACTGGCGCAGAAGGTGCGCGAAGGAACGGTGGCTCAACCCAGCCTGGTGGTGTGGCCCGAAAACAGCACTGACATCGATCCGCGCACGGATTCTGCGGCTCGCTCGCTGATTGAGGGTGCCGTCAAGTCCGTGGGAGTGCCGATCCTGTTGGGCGCGGTGCTCGAGGGGAACAAGCCCACCGAGGTTCTCAACGCGGCGGTGCTTTGGGATCCGGTGACCGGTCCGGCAGTGGTCTATGTGAAGCAACGACCGGTGCCATTCGGCGAGTACCTCCCGCTTCGTTCGCAACTCGCCCCCCTGATCTCCCGCTTCGATCGCGTGCCACGCGATTTTGCCAAGGGCACCGATGCTGGGGTGGTGAAGGTCGGGAAGGCCACTCTGGGATTGGCGATCTGCTTCGAAGTAGCCCATGACGACATTCAACGCACCACAGTGACCATGGGCGCAGACCTGCTGGTCGTGCTCACTAATAACGCCACCTACGCAGCCACCGACCAACCCGATCAGCAGTTCTCCATCACCCGCCAACGCAGTATCGAACTCGGTCGCCCCACGGTGGTGGCGGCCACCACGGGGATCACCGCCGTCGTGACACCGACGGGGCAGGTGCAGGCCCAACTACCAACACGTGCTCCTGGCTATTTGTTGGAGAAGGTGGCGCTCACCGCTCATCAGACCACGGCCGTCCGGGCAGGGCAGGGGATCGAAACCGGCCTGGCTATCGTCGGACTGCTAGCGGTGCTTGTGGGTGCTGCTACCCGACGTCGTCGCCGCCCGGGCGCATCGACTCAGCGACAGGAGCAGGCGTGACCCAGCCGGTAGAGGAGTCCGCCTCACTCGATCGCGTTCTCGTCATCATTCCGACCTACAACGAACGGGAGAACCTTCCGCTGATCGTGGGCCGGGTGCGCGCCGCGACCCCGCACGTCGACATCCTGGTGGCCGACGACAACAGCCCCGACGGCACTGGGAGCATCGCCGACGATCTCGCGGCCAGCGATAGCAACGTTCACGTGATGCATCGCGCAGGCAAACAGGGGCTCGGCGCCGCATACCTTGCCGGCTTTGCCTGGGCCATTGAGCATGGCTACGACGCCGTGGTCGAGATGGACGCTGATGGATCGCATCAGCCCGAGCAGCTCCCTCGACTGCTCGATGCACTGACGAACGCCGACTTGGTCCTTGGCTCACGGTGGGTTCCTGGGGGCGCCGTTGAGAACTGGCCGAAGTCGCGTGAAATTCTCTCGCGTGGCGGCAGCACCTACACCCGGCTGGCGCTGGGTGTGGATCTTCACGATGCGACCGGCGGCTACCGCGCCTTTCGCACGACAGCACTCGAAGCCCTCGACTTGAGCGCAGTGGAAAGTGCGGGGTACTGCTTCCAGATCGATATGGCCTGGCGCGCCCTGCAGAAGGGTCTTCGAGTGCGTGAAGTACCCATCACCTTTGTTGAACGTGAAATCGGTGATTCGAAAATGAGTCAATCGATTGTGTTTGAGGCGTTGTGGCGCGTCACTGTGTGGGGCGCGCGCTACCGCGGCCAGCAGGTGCGTCAACTCTTCGCTTCCAAGCGTTAAGCCGGTCGCCGGAGATGTGTCTCAAATGAAGTGGTTCTGGTTGGCGCTGGCCGTTCCGGTGATCGAGGTCTTCAGCATTGCCGGGGTCGCTCAGATCGTTGGCGGGGGCATCACCATGATCCTGATCGTCATGGCCATGGCGATGGGACTGCTGGTCATCCGCGCCGGTGTTCGCCGACTTCGGGTTGCAGCGTCGGCCTCTGACGGCGCGCGCACATCTCCGTCTGCGGCCGATCGTTCGCGACGGGTCGATCCGATCACCTGGACCGAACCCCTGGTGATGATCGCGGCCGGCGTCTTGCTGGTGATTCCCGGATTCGTGGGCGACGTCGTGGCGTTGGCATTGCTCATTCCCGGGATCCGGCTCTTGCTTCTCGGCTTGATTGGCACTCGACTTGCTCGGCGATTCCCCAGTGCCAACGTCACCTTGACGCGGCTACGCCTGGGAGGCGGGGGACCTGTGATCAGAGGTGAAACAAGCGACCCGCCGCAGCCGTAGTGGCTGGACGGGTCGCTTGAGGTTTCCGGGAGACTCGGCGTGCTTGTCAGCACCCGTCTTCTGGTGTGAGGCGGGAGCGATCAGGCGGTGCGTTTGGCGGCCGAGGATCCGCCACGCAGTAAGTCGAGACGTTCAGCGAGGAGTTCTTCGAGATCGGCGATGGAGCGGCGCTCCAGGAGCATGTCCCAGTGGGTGCGCGTGTGCTTCTTGGCCTTCTCCTCAGGAATCACGGCATCGCGCTGAAGCGCGGTCTCACCGCATTCCCGGCACTCCCATCGCGCGGGAATCTCGGCCTCGTCGCTCATAGGAACGGTCGTGACGTGACCGTTGGGGCAGTCATAAACCACTCGTTGGCGTGGGGCCAACTCGATGTCGCGGTCGTCCTGCAGGCTTGTGGCCCCGAGACGAGACCCGCGTAGGGCTCGATCAGTCATGGTGCACTCCTTCGGACGGGATCGCCGTCGTATGTCACTCAACAGCGGTTGGACGACATCTGTTCCATTGCGGTTCCAGACAAGACCGCTCAAGCGCTAGATACCCACCCCAGCACTCTCTATGCATCGACGCCCGCCAGAAGCGTGTTGACCAGGTCACACCGAATGGCCCCTGGGCGTGCGGGGGAGGGGATGTGCCCCTTACCGTTCGGTGAACCAGTCGTCAGCGTGAGGAGCCCTGGTGTCGCAGGCCCACGATGATCCGCGGCCGATCGGGGTTCTCCTGGTCAACCTCGGATCACCTTCGGCCCCGACGACGCCGGCGGTTCGGCGCTACCTACGGCAGTTCCTGTCCGATCCTCGAGTGCTCGACATCCCAGCGCCGATGCGCTGGTTGGTTCTGGAATCGGCGATCCTTCCGGTCCGGTCGCGCCGGAGCGCGGCGTTGTACCGATCCATTTGGGACGACAACGTGGGATCGCCGTTGCTGCACCACACGAGGAACCTGGCCGAGTCGGTGGATGAATCCCTCGGCGCAGGATGGGTGGTTCGTGGGGCCATGAGGTACGGCGAGCCCTCGATCCAGAGCGCGTGGGAATCTCTGCGTGCCTCTCATGTACGGCAGATCGTTGTGGTTCCGCTGTACCCGCAAGAAACCTCGTCGACCATCGGATCTGTGCTTGACGAGATTCACCGTCAAGCGAGCCAGGACTGGGTGCCCACACCCATGTCGGTGGTCCCGCGGTTCTATGACAACGCACAGTTCATCGAGGCGTGGCGCACTGTGGCGAGCGAGACGCTGGCGGTCGCCAACGCCGACCATGTGTTGTTCAGCTTTCACTCAATTCCGCAACGTCACATCACCAAGGCTGACGACACCCGGGCCCACTGCCTGGTCACCGAAGGCTGTTGTGAGTTGAAGGATTCACCGATTTCAGCGGGCTGCTATCGGGCGCAATGCGTACGGACGGCCAACCAACTGGCCGGCGAATTGGATCTGTCCGAAGATGCCTGGTCGATCAGCTTTCAATCCCGCCTAGGCCGCATTCCTTGGGTGCAGCCGTACACCGATGTTGAACTCGACCGGCTGCGTGCACAAGGCGTTCGCCGGCTCGCCGTGATGTGCCCGGCGTTTGTGTGCGACAACCTGGAAACGGTCGAAGAAATCGGTATCCGTGCGCGACGTCAGTGGCTCAACGCCGGCGGTCACGAATTGATTCTGGTTCCCAGCCTGAATGCACATCCGAGCTGGGTCGAGGCCGTCGTAGGCCTGGTCAAGGGCCAAGTGGCCGCGAGCAACAACCCAGAGCCGGTGGACACCCACTGATTCAGTAGATCTTCGACCCACGTATAACGCCGATAATCAACATTATGTCAAGTAGTCGCAGGCGGCGGCCGCATCCAGCGCACGCTGCGATCGCCTCGACGGGCCTGTTCTGCGCGGGCTGCCTGCTCATCAGCTAACTGGCGAGCCTGCGCTGCTGGCCGTCCCGCGCCCACGACGGCAACCGACCCAGCCACCGTGTGAACCTCAACGGCGGCCAGACCAAGCGCACGCTGTAGCGGCCCCTGAACGACTTCCACCGATTGAGTGCGGGCGTGAGGAACGAACGAGGTCTTGTGCGTCAGCCAACCGCCTCGTGAGGCGAAGACGTCGCCGTCGTAGGCCACGGCCAACTGCTTGTGCTGGAACGGATTTGAGTACTTGGATTTCGGATCGGCAGTGAGCCACGAGTGCGTGGCGGCGTCGGTGCCTGGCATCAGGGCTGCAGCGATCTGGCGCGCGACCGGCCACGGCGCCACCGGAAGCAGGACTCCGCGGGCCACCTTGCCACTCGAATCGCCGTCGCCAGCACCAGCCAACGCCACGTGCACCCGCACCCACCCGAAGCGACGCCAGATGAGGGGCTCGACGAAACCAATGGCTTGCACCCGTCCGGGCGGAACAGTGTGCGACTGACGTTGCAGTAGTCCGTACCGCAGCCTTAGCCCGTCGGGGGATCTCGCGACGGTGAAGTCGAAGAAGAGAGTGAACTCGTTAAACACGGCCAGCAGCGGAATTCCACCGGTGAAAAGCACGATCACGAGTCCCCCGGGGCCTCCGGTCAGCACCGAGACGGTGATCACCACTGCGGTGACCAGCAAGAGACCAAACGTTGAACCGCGGAGCAGAAGGGCCTTGATCAGAAACCCGGTCGGCACGACGTGCAGAACCTCTTCGGGGGCCGTTGGAGCATCGGCGCTTACACCGGCCGCGCGCGCGAGCAGTTCGGCTCGCAAGTTTTCGGCGACGGTGAGTGTCAGGTATTCGATTGAGACGGTCGACTCCCCCGAGGTGCCAGCGGATTCAACCTTGACCAACGCCATTCCGACCAACCGCGCGACCAATGGTTGAACGACTTCAACCCCCTGCAGGCGTGACAGTTGGATACGCCGTTCCTTCTTGGTCAACACGCCCGAATCGACTCGAAAGTCACCGTCAGCGTCGAACCAGTAGACCCGGCGCTGCCATTGCAGGTACGCAAAGCCACCCGTGGCGCCAGCGATGAGGACGATCGCGCCCAGCAGACCAATCGCAGGAATCCCTCCCGCACCGCCGCGGCCGACAGTCAAGAACAAGAAGAAGAAGAGGGCCGGCGCCGACCGTGCCACTTGAACCAGCGGTGTGATCGGGTGTGTACGCCGTTTGCCGCTGGTTGCTGCATCTACCTGCAGGCTCACAGGCCCGCCGACCTCTGCTCGCCTCGTGCAGCCAATCGGTCGCGCAGGTCTGCGGCCACGCCGGGCTCAAGACCAGGAATTGTGGCATCTGTCGCCGCTGCTGCTGTGTGTAACTGCACCGTGGTGATGCCGAACCAACGATCGATGGGGCCGGCCGTCAGATCGACTAACTGCATGCGGCCATAGGGAACGATCACGAGTCGACGTCGCAGAATTCCGCACGTCACCAGCAGATCATCGTTTCGTTCGGCGTAGCCCCACGAACGCACGCGCCGACCGATCAACCACCACGCCCAGCCGAACAGGGCGAGCGAAACGATCAGCACCACAGGAAAGATCCACGCGGGAATCCGCGTATCGAACGCCAGCCACGCCCAGAGTGCGAGCATCGGGATCAGCACGATGGACAGCGTGAGCCGGCGCGCAGTCACCAACTTCGAAGAGATCGATTGCCACGCCTCGCCGGGCGGGGCGAACGCTTCGTCGATGGTTCTCACGTCGTGGCTCCCACTGGCTGCGCCACGTGCGCCGGGTCTACGAATGCCTCCGGCGGCGGGCACGAACAGACCAGGTTGCGATCGCCATACGCTCCATCGATTCGGCGAACCGGCGGCCAGTACTTGTCATCGCGATCGACGCCGCGCGGGAATACCGCCTCTTCTCGCGAATACGCGTAGGTCCATTCAGCGGTGAGCGATGACGCCGTGTGCGGTGCGTTCCGCAGCGGTGAATTCTCCACGGTCCACTCCCCCGATGCCACTCTCTCGATCTCTCCGCGGATCGAAATCATGGCATCGCAGAATCGGTCAAGCTCCGCCAGATTCTCAGACTCCGTGGGTTCGACCATGAGGGTGCCCGCTACGGGGAACGACATCGTGGGCGCGTGGAATCCGTAGTCGACCAGCCGCTTGGCTACATCGTCAACGCTCACACCCGTGGCCGCCGTGAGGGGACGGACATCGAGGATGCACTCGTGAGCCACCAGACCATCGGCTCCTGAATACAACACCGGAAAGTGCTCGCGCAGCCGACTGGCCACGTAGTTGGCATTGAGCACCGCGACCTCTGTCGCCTTGCGAACGCCTTGTGCTCCCATCAAGCGCAGGTAGGCCCACGGAATGGGAAGCACTCCGGCGGATCCCCATGGTGCTGCCGAGACGGGACCGACTCCCGTGGGCGGACCGGCTTCGGCGACCATCGGGTGGTTGGGCAGGAAGGGCGCCAAGTGGGCGCGCACGCCGACCGGACCGACTCCGGGTCCACCGCCACCATGCGGGATGCAAAAAGTCTTGTGCAGATTGAGGTGACTCACGTCAGCACCAAAACGCCCCGGACGGGCCAATCCGACCAGTGCGTTGAGGTTGGCTCCGTCAACGTAGACCTGGCCCCCGTGGTCGTGCACCATCGCGCAAACCTGCGTCACGGTGTCTTCGTAGACACCGTGAGTTGAGGGATACGTGATCATCAGCGCTGCCACGTGCTTGGCGTGCTCATCGAGTTTGGTCGCAAGATCAGCGAGGTCGATGTTTCCGCCCTCATCGCACCCCACCACGATCACGCGCATCCCGGCCATGATGGCGCTGGCCGCGTTGGTGCCATGCGCCGACGAGGGAATGAGGCAGATATCGCGGTGGGCTTCACCGTTGGATCGGTGATAGGCACCGATCGCTAGGAGGCCCGCGAACTCGCCTTGCGAACCGGCATTGGGCTGCAGCGAGACTGCGTCATAACCGGTGACTTCGCAGAGCCACGTTTCCAGTTGGCGCACCAACGCCAATGTGCCTCTGGCCTGATGCAACGGAGCAAACGGGTGCAGGTCGGCGAATCGGTGCCAGGTGATCGGTTCCATTTCGACCGCAGCGTTGAGCTTCATGGTGCAGGAACCCAACGGAATCATGCCGCGATCAAGCGCGTAGTCCTTGTCGCGCAGTGAGCGCATGTAGCGCAGCATCGCGGTCTCAGATCGATGTTCATGGAACACCGGATGTGTCAGTACGTCGTCAGTGCGCAAAAGGTGACTCGGGATTGCATGAATCGCTCCCCCACCCTGCGCACGAATCGTGATCGGATCAAGGTCAGCACCGAAGGCCTGGCCCACCCGCACGATGTGGTCGTCCACGGTGATCTCGCTGGTGGAGATTCCAATCGTGTCGGCGTCAACGTGCAGCAGGTTCACTCCCAGGTCGGCGGCCGTAGCCATCACGGCGTGGGCGCGTCCGGGAACGCGCACCCGCAGCGTGTCGAAGAACGCGTCGTGAACGACGTCAACACCTGCGGTGCGTAGTCCGTTTGACAGCACCGCTGCGTACTCGTGGGTGCGGCCAGCAATTGCCCGCAGTCCGTCGGGTCCGTGATGCACTGCATACATCGAGGCCACGACGGCCAAGAGCACCTGGGCCGTACAGATGTTGCTCGTCGCCTTGTCACGGCGAATGTGCTGTTCGCGGGTCTGCAGGGCCAACCGCATGGCTGGCCGACCATCGGCATCAACGCTGACGCCGACCAGTCGACCGGGAATCTGGCGCTCCAAGCCCTTGCGCACGGCCATATAAGCGGCGTGCGGTCCACCGAAGGCCATCGGCACACCGAAACGCTGCGCCGATCCGACCACTACATCAGCACCGATGCTTCCAGGAGCTTTGAGCAGCATCAATGCGAGTAAGTCGGCGGCCACGGCAACGCCAACGCCCGCATCATGTGCTTGGGCAAAGAGCGCTTGGTGATCGACAATCGCGCCGCTGGCCCCGGGGTACTGCACGAGCAGGCCGAACGCGTCGCCCGTCGGCAACCGGTCGGCCGCATCGAACACGACGATGTCGATGCCTACGGCATCAGCACGCGTGCGCAGAACCGCAAGCGTCTGAGGAAACACGTCGGCCTCTACAAAGAAGCGGTGCGAAGTCGACTTCGAGGCTCGCCGCAGCAAACTCATCGCTTCAGCAGCGGCCGTTCCTTCGTCCAAGAGGCTGGCATTCGACACTGGAAGACCCGTGAGGTCGCCGATCATCGTTTGAAAGTTGAGCAGCGCTTCGAGCCGACCTTGGCTGATCTCAGGCTGATACGGCGTGTATGCGGTGTACCAGCCTGGATCTTCCAGCACTCGGCGTCGCACGACCGGCGGCGTCACGGTGCCGCTGTACCCCAGGCCAATCATGGGAATCAGCACTGAGTTTCGCGCGGCCATTTCGCGAAGTTCGGCGAGGACCTCTTGTTCTGAGGCTGCTGGTGGAAGCGCGAGGTCGGCGGTGTCCAGAATCGATGACGGAATCGCACGGCTCACCAAATCGTCAAGCGAGTCGACGCCCACGACGTCAAGCATGCGGTTGATCTCTGATTCGGAGGGGCCGATGTGACGATCGACGAAGGCATGCGGACGAGGCGAACCTGCGTGGCTACTCGGGACGGAAGTCATGACTCCATTGTGACGTACGCCGAACTCGCGGGCTCAGCACACGAGGCGAACGACTCCCCCGATCAGCGCACCTGAACTGCCGGGATCTGCGGATCAATCAGCCGGCCGTGCGCGCCTGACGGCGCTGGGCCAGTTCGTCACCGGGATGCTCGGGAATCTCGGAGTCATCGGCGCCAGCACGCTCGCTCGGCAGGTGAGACAAATCACCCTCGACTTCGAGCCAGACGCGTCCCACCGCGATGCCAAAGACGCCCTGCCCACCCGAAAGCAGGTCGACCACTTCATCAGCCGAGTGGCACTCGTAAATGCTCGCGCCATCACTCATCAACGTGATTTGCGCGATGTCATCGACCCCACGGTTACGCAGGTGGTTGACCGCGCTCCGGATGTTTTGCAAGGAGACGCCGGTGTCGAGAAGTCGTTTGACGATCTTCAACACCAGCACATCGCGAAAGCTGTAGAGGCGCTGACTGCCCGAACCCTGGGCGCCGCGAACCGAAGGCTCGATCAGCCCGGTGCGCGCCCAATAGTCGAGCTGGCGATACGTAATACCGGCCGCTTTGCATGCGATGGGGCCGCGATAGCCGACGTCGACGGGGTGATGGCGTAGGTCTTCGCTGAACAGCAACCCCTGGGTCTGCTCGTCCGAACGCCGGTCGACTGACCCGTGGGTCGCGCCTTCGGTCGCGCCGTCGTTGAACGTGCTGCTCACGTCGCCTCCTGCTCACCGTGGTCGCCGGACAGTTGGGGAAACCGCTCCCCCACCTTCGGGATGGTGAACGGGTGAATCACATGCAGTGGATCACAACGGTGAGGTTCGTGATGA
>Ga0105047_10003930_pt1 | contig 26072 bp, 23 predicted proteins | sample MAT04_FD_78384 | JGI IMG/M metagenome (GOLD analysis project Ga0105047, IMG submission 78384) | Freshwater microbial communities from Lake Fryxell liftoff mats and glacier meltwater in Antarctica - MAT-04 (megahit assembly) | ecosystem: Environmental > Aquatic > Freshwater > Ice > Liftoff...
CCGGCCGGCATCGCCGTACAGGGGATCGACAAACGCCGCGTCAGGCTCTGGCGGCCGTCGTCCGGGCTCGGGCTGGAGCGGTGCGGGCCCAGCGCCCGCGCGGCGGCGATGTTCAGCCGCGCAGCAGGTCCAGCCGCGGCAGGCCGGCGCTGCCCGGCAGCACGTGGGTGTCGAGCGCCGCGCGCGAGACCTGCAGGTGTTCGCCGAGCAGGTTGCGCATCACCGCGCGCAGGTCGGTGGTGATGCGCAGGTCGCGGCCTTCGAAGCGGTCCTTCTTCGCCAAACCCGGCCAGTCGGCCAGCACACGCCCGCCGCGCACCGCGCCGCCCAGCACGAAGGCCGCGCCGCCGCTGCCGTGGTCGGTGCCGCCGGTGCCGTTGCCGGCCACCTCGCGGCCGAATTCGGTGGCCACCAGCACTGCACTGCGGCCCCAGGTGCCGCCTTCTTGCAGGCCTTCGCGCAGCGCGGCCAGCGTGGCGTCGAGCGTGCGCAGGTTGTTCGACGTGGCGCCGTTGGGGTTGGCCTGATTGGCGTGCGAGTCCCAGCCACCGAGTTCCAGCACAGCCACCTGCGCCCCGCGTTGCAGGAACTCGGCCGCCTTGCGCGCCAGGGTCACGGCGGCGGCGCGGCCCGGGTTTGCGGGGGCGCTGCCTGCAGCCCCGCCCGCGCCCCCGCCTGCACCCATCACCATCGGGTTGGCGGCCATGCCGGGTTCGTCGCGCAGGCCGCGTGCACGCGCCAGGGCCTGCGCCAGCGCGGGGTCGGCGCGGTACATCGATTCGAGCCGCGTGACGAGGTCCATCGAAGGCTCGGGCAACACGCTGGGCGCCCAGGTGTCGACTTCGTCGGCGCCGCGCAGCACCAGCGGCACCGCGGTTTCCAGGGCCACTGCGCGCAGCTTCGCACCGGGCAGCGCACGGCCCAGCCAGCCGGTGGCCAGCTCGTGCGGGCGGCTGCCGCCGCTTTCCAGCACCTGCTGGGCATCGAAGTGGCTGCGTTCCTTGTAGGGCAGGCCGGTGGCGTGCACCACGGCCAGTTCGCCCTGGCCGTACATCGCATGCATCTGCGGCAGCAGCGGGTGCAGCGCGAAGGGCCCCTCGAGCTTCAGCATCTCGCCAGGAAAGCTGGCGAGCGGCCCGCGGGCCTCGGCAAAGGCCGGGTCGCCAACGGCGGGCACGGCGTTCAGGCCGTCCATGCCGCCGCGCAGGATGACAAAGACGAAGCGCCGCGCCGTAGCGGCGCCGCCGGCCGGCGTGGCCGCCACGCTCAGTTGCGCCCAGGGGCTGAGGGTGCCGGCGAGCGCACCGGCCAGGGCCTTGCGCAGCAGTTGGCGACGGGAGTTCATGGCGGCTTCCTCGGGTCTTCGGGTCTGCGGTTCAACGGCGCTGGAACTCGGGCGACAGCAGCAGCAGGGCCAGCGCTTGAGGGCCGTCGGCGGCACGCTCGATCTGGCGCGCCGTGTCGTCGTGCAGCAGCGGGCCCAGGCTGGCCTGCGCCAGCGCGCGGGCGTCGACCTGGCGGCCCATGCGCTCGGCTACACGCGTGGCCCATTCCACCCGCTTCCACACCGCGTCGGGGCCCAGCCATTCCTCGGCGCGGTCGGGCCAGCCGGCCGGCGAAGGCGCGGCCTGAACACGCTGGCCGAGCGCCCCGATGCCGCCGTCGGGCACGCGTGCGTAGGCCGTCTCGCCCAGGCGCAGCAGGCGCGCGCTGCTGACGACGAATTCCTCGGGTGTCTTCAGCTTGACGGCTTGCGGAGCCCAGGCCTCGGGCGCCTCGACGAGTGCGCGGTAGACCTGCGGCAGCTCGCCGCCACTGCGTCGCCAGGCGGCTTCCAGCCGCGCCACCAGGGCCGGCGGCGGCTCGTCGGCCACGAAATGGCGGGCCAGCTTGGCGCAAACGAAACGCGCCGTCGAAGGGTGCATCACCAGGTCGTGCAGCACCGCGCGCAGCGCGTCGGGGCCCTCGGGGTAGCTTTTGCCCAGCACGGTCTTGGGGCCGGGCTGGTGCCATGCCGCTTCGAAACGGCTGCCCGAACCGGCCGTGCCTTCGGGCGCCGCGGCGATCTCGCGCAACGGCACCCGCCAGCCGGTCAGCACGCTCGCAAAGGCCGTCACGTCGGCCTGCGTGTAGCCGCCCCAGCCGCCGTAGGCCGCGCCGCTGTCGTTGACGCCCAGGGTGTGCAGTTCGAGGATTTCGCGCGCCAGGTTTTCGTTCAGGCCGCTGATGCGCGGCCCGGGCTGCGCCGCGTCGCGCGGCCGCCGCGCCAGGCGGCGCACGATCACCGAGTCGGCGCCGGCCGAGTTGTCGTTGTCCAGGTAGCGCAGCATGCCGGCGTGGGTGACTGCGGCGTGCAGCAGCGTTTCGAACGCGCCGCCGATGTGTGGGCGGATGGCTTCGCGCTCGTGGGCGCCGACGATGCCGCGTGTGCTGTTCTTGGCCAGCGAGACGGTGAAGTGGTTGGCCCAGAACAGCGCCAGGCGTTCGTTGAAGGGCTGCGTGCTCAGCGTGGCCGTGCTCAGGCGCGCACGCACGTCGGCCTGCACCACACGGCGCAACGGCTCGTAGGGAATCAGTTGCGGCGGCGGTGCGGCGGATCCGGCGCCAGAGGCCATTGCGGCAGACGCCTCGCCGCCGGCCATCGTGGCTTGCAGGGCGACCGTCCGGGGCTCGCGCTGGCGTGCCAGGAATTCCGTGTAACGCTTGAGCCCCTCGACGCCGCTGGCCAGGCCGCTGCCGCGTTGCGGCTCGGCCGGCCCCAGTTGGGCCAGCAGCCAGCCGGTGGCGTCAGCGCCCGGCCCGGCCAGATCGGGCGCGCCCAGACCGAAGCGGTGCGCGGCGAGGGCGGCGCGAAGCGTGTTCTGCGTCATGGCCATGTCTCCATGGCACGCAGTGTGGCGCAGGCCCTGTCACCGGGCGTGGCTGCCCGGTGAAGATAGGTTTCGCGCGGGGGCACGGCGCCGCAGCCGTGCCACCGCGCCGGCCGAGATGGACCGCCGCGCGGTGGGGATGGGCTTGGCCGTTCGAGGCCGGTCGCGGCGCGGGCGATTAACCTCATCGCCCCGACCCAACGTTGACCACCGACATGACCCACGCCGTCCCCCTGAGCCGCGCAGCCATCGCTGCCATCACCACCGTGGCCGGCCTCGCGATCTCACCCAGCGCCTACGCCCAGGCCTTCGACGCGGTGCGCCTGTACGGCGCCGCGCCCGCCAGAGACGGCGGCAACGTCGGCCTGGCCCTGATCAACGGCCGCAAGTACGCCGGCTCTGACGAACGCCGCACCATGCTGCTGCCCGGGCTGGACTACGTCTGGAGCAACGGCTGGTTTGCCGGCACCGCCAACGGCGTGGGCTACAACTTTTCAAGCCAGCCGTTCTTGTCGTACGGCCTGCGGCTGACGGCCGACCTGGGCCGCAGCGAAAGCCGTTCGCGGTTCCTCCAGGGCATGGGCAATGTCAACGCCGCCGCCGAAGTCGGCGGCTTCCTGAACTTCTCGCTCAACCGCGAGATGGTGTTGACCTCGTCGCTGCGCTACGGCGCGGGCGTCGACCGCAACGGCCTGCTGCTGGACCTGGGCGCGGTCTACTCGACCGAAATCGCCCCGCGTTGGCGCTTGGGGCTGGGCGCGGCCACCACCTATGCCGATGCCAACTACCAACAGTCGTACTTCGGCGTGACGGCCAGGCAGGCCATCAACAGCGGCTACCCGACCTACACGCCCGGGGCGGGTTTGCGCGACCTGCGCTTGAACGTGTCGCTGGCGCATGGCTTCAGCCAGAGAGTGGGCGTGTTCGCCGCACTCTCTGCCGGCCGGCTGCTGGGCGACGCCAAGGCCAGCCCGCTGACGCGTGAGGCCAGCAGCGTGAGCCTGGTGGCGGCGGTGACCTACGCGTTCTGATCGGCGGGCGGCTACTTCGCCAGCAGGCGGTTGATGGCGTCGATGTCGGCCGGCGTCAGCTGGCCCGAGGCCTGGCGCAGCCTCAGGCTGCCCACCAGCACGTCGTAACGTGCCTTGGCCAGGTCGCGCCGCGTCTGGAAGAGCTGCAGCTGCGCGTTCAGCACGTCGAGGTTGACGCGCACGCCGACCTTGTAGCCCAGCTGCGTGGCTTCGAGTGCGAGCTGGCTCGACGATTCGGCAGCTTCCAGCGCCTTCACCTGCGACAGCCCCGACTGCACGCCGAAGTAGGTGGCACGTGTGCCTTGCACGACGGCGCGGCGCGCGGCCTCGAGGTCGTTGCGTGACTTCTCTTCGAGCAGCAGCGTTTCCTTGATGCGGTTCTGCGTTGCACCGCCGCTGTAGAGCGGCCAGTTCATCTGCACGCCCAGGCTGGCCACCGTGCTGGTGCCGGCGCTGCGGTTGAGGTTGGGCAGGCTGCCGCGGCTGTCGCTGGCCGAGAGCGAGCCCACGGCGTCGACGGTGGGGCTGTCGCCCGCCCGCGCCTTGGTGGTTTCCAGCTGCGCCACTTCCAGGCCGATGCGCGCACGACGCACGGCCGGGTGGCCCTGGTCGGCCAGCGTCACCCACTCCTCGGGGTTGGCCGGCACCGGCGAAGGCAGCACGACCGGCACCAGCAGCGGCTTGGGCTCGACGGCGTTACGGCCGACCACCGTGTCCAGCGCCAGGCGCTTGGTGCGCAGGTCGTTCTCGGCGGCCAGTTCCTGGAAGGTGCCGAGGTCGAAACGGGCCTGCGCTTCTCGCGTGTCGGTGATGGTGGCGGTGCCGACCTCGAAGTTCCGCTTGGCCGAGGCCAGCTGCTCCGACGTCGCGGCCTTGTTGGCGCGCGTGGTGGCCAGCGTGTCCTGTGCGGCCAGCACGTCGAAGTAGGCCTGCGCCACACGCAAGATGAGGTCCTGCTCGGCGGTCTCGAGATCGGCCTGCGCCGTGATCAGCGACTTGCGCGCCTGTTCGATGGTGGCTCCGTTGGCGCGGTTGAACAGCGGGTAGCGGCCGTTGAGCGCGCCCGACACCGTGTTCGTGCCCTTGGCGCCGATGTTCGGCGGGTCGGTCTGTGTCGTGCTGGCGCCAGCGGTGGCGGCCAGCGACGGCCGCATCAGTGCCTCGCTCTGCGCGGCGCGGTATTCCACCGAGGCGGCGTTGGCCTTGGCCGCCAGGTAGGTGGCGTCGAAAACGCGTGCGGCGTCGTAGAGCTCCTGCAGGCTCTGCGACCAGGCAAGGGCCGGCAGGGCCAGCAGCAGCGCAGCGGCCAGGGCCGAGGGCCGGGGGAAAAAGTTCGAACGCATGCAGCTTCCTTGGGGAGTGTTCGGTGGCCGCGGCCACCGGCCGGGTCGAGCCCGCGCGGCGGCGTGCAGGCCGGCGAGGTTATAGCGGGGGCAGGGTGGCCGCAGCGGCCTCCATGCGACGACCTGCAGCCCGCAGGCGCCAGGCGCCAGCGTAGAGGCGACGAACGGCGCGGGCCGGGCGCGGCGTGTGGACGGGGCCGGCGGTGCAGGCGGTGCAGGCGGTGCAGGCGATGAAAGGGGGGCGGCTGGGCACGGTGTCGGCCTTCAGAAGTGGAAACGTGTCGGCTCGGCAAAACCTTCGAGCCGCGGCGCCACGGTGTCGAAGAGGTCGGTCTCGGACCAGGCCGCCTCACCGGCGCGTGTATAGAGGCGCGCCCGCATCACCGGTTCGTCGCCCACCACGGCCGCCAGCCGGCCGCCGACCTTCAGCTGCTGCAGCAGCGCCTGCGGCACCTCGGGCACCGAGCCCGAGAGCACGATGACGTCGAAGGGCGCTTCGCCCGGCAGGCCGCGCGCGCCGTCGACGGCGCTGACGTCGATGACAGTGGCGTTGACGATGCCGCTGGCGCCGAGGTGCGCGCGCGCGGCCTGGGCCAGCGCCGGCCGGCATTCCAGCGTCAGCACGCGCATCGCGCGGTGCGCCAGCAACGCGGCCATGAAGCCGCTGCCGGTGCCGATCTCCAGCACCTTTTCGTGGCGCTGCACCTGCAGTTCCTGCAGCAGCCGCGCTTCGACCTTGGGCTCGAGCATGCTTTGGCCGTCGCCCAGCGGCACGGGGGTGTCGACGAAGGCCAGCGCGCGCATCGCCGGCGGCACGAAGTCCTCGCGCCGTACGGTGGCCAGCAGCGAGAGCACGGCCTGGTCGAGCACCTCCCAGGGGCGGATCTGCTGCTCGATCATGTTGAAGCGGGCGAGTTCGGTGTCCATGTCGGTACGCGGGCGGGTCGGGGGAAGTGGGGGAATTTTAGGTCGCCACCCTTGCACGGGCTTGCGCGGCGGCGGGCCGGGTGCGGTGGCGGCGCTTCATCACGCGCAGCCGGGCTCGCGCACCTCCAGACCGCGCAGCACGAGGTCGAGGTGGGTGTCGAGCATGGTCGTGGGGTCGACGTCGACGCGGCCCTCGATGGCGCAGCAGCCGAAGGAGTGGCGGCACAGCACCATGAAGAGCAGCGGCGCCATCAGCGTGTGCGCGGCCTCGTGCAGCGGCATGGCGCGGAACTCGCCGCGTGTGATGCCGCGCTGGATGCAGTTGCCGAACAGGCGGTCGGCCGGCACGATGACTTCGTCGCTGTAGAACTGCGCCAGCTCGGGGAAGTTGCGCACCTCGGCGATCACCACCTTGTGGATGCCGGCGGCCGGCGTGTTGCCGAAGCGGTTCCACCAGCTGTGCATCAGCTCGCGCAGCAGTTCGGCGCTGCTGCCCTCGAACTGTTCGACGAGCTCGATGCCCTCGGCGATCAGCGCGCCCAGGTTGCTGCGCACGACGGCCTTGAACAGCTCTTCCTTGCTCGGGTAGTAGAGGTAGAGCGTGCCCTTCGAGACACCGGCGCGCTGCGCCACTTCCTCGGCGCGCGTGGCGGCGTAACCCTTGTCGACGAAGAGCGCCAGCGCGGCGTCCAGCAACTCCTGCGGCCGCGCTTCCTTGCGGCGCTGGCGGGTGGGTGGCTCGTGCGGCCCGGCGATTGGATGCGCAGTTTTCATGTTAATGACTGACTGGTCAGTAATGTACCGTGAAGCCCGCCGCCGGGTCAAGCCGGCGGCGGGCCCGAGGCTGGCTCCTAGAATGGACGAATGCAACGCCGCCGCCTGCTCCGCGTCACCAGCGTCCTGGCCCTGCTGGCGCTGGGCGGCTGCGCCGGCCTGCTCGGCCCGCCGACGGTGACGCTGAGCGAGGCCGAGATCGGGCGCCTGATGGAGCGCAACTTTCCCATCGACCGCACGCTGCTGGACATCTTCGATGTCTCGGTCGACGCACCGCGTGTGCGCCTGCTGCCCGAAGCGAACCGCCTCGCCGCGGTCGTCGGCGTGCGCGCGCGCAACCGGCTGTTTGCGCTCGGCTGGCAGGGCCAGATCGACTTCGACGCTGCGCTGCGCTGGGAGCCCGCCGACCAGACGGTGCGCCTGTCGCAGGTGCGGGTGCGGGACCTGGCGCTGGTCGACCCGGGCGCTTTCAACCGCAACACGGTCGAGCGCCTGGGCGCCGCGCTGGCCGAGCGGGTGCTGGAAGACAGCGCCATCTACCGCCTGCCGGCCCAGCGCGCGGCACAGCTGCGCGAGAAGGGCTACCAGCCGGCCAGCGTGAACGTCACCTGGCAGGGCTTGGAGATCCGCTTCGTGCCCGTACCCGTGTCCGAGGCGGGCGCCGCGCCGCGCTGAGACCGTGCCGGCCCTCGCGCTGGCTATCATCCGCCGCCTTCCTGCCGCCTTTCCTGCCACTCAGGCAGGCGCCCGCCGACACCGCCCCTGCTGGAGCCCCCGCACGTGGACCCGATACTGCTGATCAAGGCCGCCCTGATGGGTGTGGTGGAGGGGCTCACCGAGTTCCTGCCCATTTCGTCCACCGGCCACCTCATCCTGGCGGGTTCGCTGCTCGGTTTCACGGGCGAGACGGCCAAGGTCTTCGACGTCGCGATCCAGACCGGCGCCATGTTCGCGGTGGTCTGGCAGTACCGCGTGCGCCTGCTGGCCACGGTGCAGGGCCTCGGCGCCGACCCGGTGGCGCAGCGCTTCGCGCGCAACGTCTTCGTGGCCTTCCTTCCCGCCGCGTTTTTTGGCCTGCTGTTCGGCAAGATGGTCAAGGCCCACCTCTTCAAGCCGGTGCCGGTGGCGCTGGCCTTCATCGTCGGCGGCATCGTGATCCTGATCGTCGAGCGCTGGCACCACCGCAAGTACGGTGAACGCGACCTCGAGGGCACGCGCCGCGCGCGGGTCGAGACGGTGGACGACATGGGCATGCTCGACGCGCTGAAGGTCGGCCTGCTGCAATGCCTGGCGCTGATCCCGGGCACCAGCCGTTCGGGTGCGACCATCATCGGCGCCATGACGCTCGGCTTTTCGCGCAAGTGCGCCACCGAGTTCAGCTTCTACCTCGGCATCCCCACGCTGATGGCCGCCGGCGCCTACTCGGTGTGGAAGGAACGCGCCGCGCTGCACCTGCACGACGTGCCGATGTTCGCGGTGGGCCTCGTGGTCTCCTTCTTCGCCGCGCTGCTGTGCATCCGCTGGCTCATCCGCTATGTCTCGACGCACGACTTCAAGGTCTTTGCCTGGTACCGCATCGTCTTCGGCCTCGTTGTGCTCGCCACCGCCTACAGCGGCCTGGTGAACTGGACGGCCTGAGCCGCCGGTTCACGCACTGCGTTCGGTCGGCGGAGCGCCAAATTCATCGACAGGCGGCCGCGGGCAAGGCACATGATGGGGGGACCTTCGCCGGTCCCTGAAGATCCCGCTCGATGCCAGGCGGCGCAGACCCAGACACCGATTCCGGAGGCCAGCCACCGTGCAGTTCAAGGACTACTACGCCGTGTTCGGCGTGGCGCGTGACGCCACCGCCGACGACATCAAGAAGGCCTTCCGCAAATTGGCCCGCAAGTACCACCCCGACGTCAGCAAGGAGGCCGACGCGGCGGCGCGCATGAGCGAGATCAACGAGGCCAATGCAGTGCTGTCCGACCCCGAGCGCCGCGCCGCCTACGACGCCATCGGCCAGGGCCACCAGGCCGGCGAACGTTTCACGCCGCCGCCCGACTGGGACGCCGGCTTCGAGTTCCGCGGCCGCGGCGACGAGGGCATGGACGCCGGCGAGTACAGCGACTTCTTCGCCGAGCTCTTCGGCCGCATGGGCCAGGGTGCACGCCGCCAGGCGCGCGCGGGGCCGCACGCGGCCGGCGGCGCGAGCTTCCGGGCGGCGGGCGAGGACCACCACGCCAAGATCCTGCTCGACATCGAGGACGCCTGGCGCGGCGCGCAGCGGCGGCTGTCGCTGCGGCTGCCGCAGGTCGACGCGCAGGGCCGTGTGCACCTGGCCGAACGCACGCTGGACGTGCACATTCCCGCCGGCGTGAAGGCCGGCCAGCTCATCCGCCTGGCCGGGCAGGGCGGGCCTGGCCTGGGCGGCGCAGCGGCCGGCGACCTGCTGCTGGAAGTGCAGTTCAAGCCGCATCCGCGTTACCGCGTCGACGGGGCCGACCTCGTCACCGAACTGGCCGTGGCGCCCTGGGAAGCGGCGCTCGGCGCCGTGGTGCCGGTGGCGCTGCCCGACGGCAGTTCGCTGAAGGTGCGGGTGCCGGCCGGCGCGCAGAGCGGCCAGAGCGTCACGGTGCGCGGCCGCGGCCTGCCGGCGCGCACACCGGGCGACCTGGAACTGCAGCTGCGCGTGGTGCTGCCCAGCGCCATGGACCCGCGGGCGAAGAAGCTCTACGAACAGATGGCCAGCGAGCTGCCCGAGTTCGACGCGCGCAAGGTCGCGGCGGCCGAAGCCGGGCGCAGCGGCGCTGAGGAGACGAGATGAACCTGCCCCCGCAAACGATCGAGGCGCTGCTCGACGACCTCTGGCTCGACCTCGACGCGCTGTGCCGGCTCGCCGGCGTAACCGAGCCCTGGCTGCGCGAACGCATGGCGCAGGGCCTGCTGCCACCGCGGACGCTGGAGCGCCGTGAGCTGGTACGTTTCGACGCCGCCGACCTGCGCCGCGCGCGCCGCCTGGCGTGCCTGGAGCGCGACTTCGACGCGGTGCCCGAACTGGCGGCGCTGGTAGCCGACCTCGAGGGCGAATTGGCGGCGCTGCGTGCGCGGCTGCGGCGGCTGGGTTTCGACTAGCGGAACATCAAGCGCCACAGGCCGACCAGCACGTGCCCCCAGACCAGGATGTTGAATCCGCCCAGCGCAAACACGCGCGCCACGTTCCACAGCGTGCGCGCACGGCGTTCGCAAGCCGGCTCGCCGGTGGTGGCGTAGAGCAGGAAGTAGAAGGCCGAGGGCAGCAGCGTGCCGACGATGAGCACGCTCATCAACCAGTAGAAAAACGTCATGGTGCCATTATCCCGGGCGCCGCTGCGGGCGCGGCCGGCACGTGCCTGAACACCAGGTCCCACACGCCATGGCCGAGCTTCAAGCCGCGCTGCTCGAACTTGGTCAGCGGCCGCCAGTCGGGGCGCGGCGCATAGCCGCTGGCGTCGTTGCTGGTGTTGACCAGCTGCGGTTCCGCCGCCAGCACTTCCAGCATCTGTTCGGCGTAGGGCTGCCAGTCGGTCGCGCAGTGCAGGTAGCCGCCGGGTGCCAGGCGGGTGAGCAGCCGCGCAACGAAGTCCGGCTGCACCAGGCGCCGCTTGTTGTGGCGCTTCTTGTGCCAGGGGTCGGGGAACCAGATGTGCACGCCGGCCAGCGAGCCCGGGGCCAGCATGTGTGCCATTACCTCCACGGCGTCGTGCTGGACCAGGCGCAGGTTGCTCAGCGCCTGCGCGCCGACGTGCTTGAGCAGTGCACCCACGCCGGGCGTGTGCACCTCGACGCCGATGAAGTCGGTGCCGGGCAGTGCCGCGGCGACCTGCGCCGTGGCGTCGCCCATGCCGAAGCCGATTTCCAGCACGCGCGGCGCCAAGCGGCCGAACACGGTGTCCAGGTCCAGCGGCTGCGCGGTGTAGGGCAGCACGTAGCGCGGACCGAGTTCCTCCAGCGCCCGCTGCTGGCCGGTGCCCAGGCGGCCGGCGCGCAGCACGAAGCTGCGCAACGGTCGGTTGCGCAGGGTGTCTGCAGGCGTGGTTGCAAGCACGATTGCATGCGAGATTGCGGGCAGGACTGCAGGCGCGGTTGCGGGCAGGATTGCAGGCGCGGTTGCAGGGGTCTCGGGCTTGTCCATCGGGCCGCGAGTGTAGTGGCGCGCGGCGCCACGCTCGCGCAAAGCTATGCCATGACTAGCCCCCGCACAGCAGTGCGGCGGCGTCGCGCGCCGCCACGCTGCCTTCGTCGGTGGGCACCACCCACACCTCGACCGTGCTGCCCGCGGCGTGGATCGCACGCACGCCGTCGCCCACCGAGGCGGCGTTGGCCGCCGGGTCGAGCTGCACGCCCAGCCAGGCGAGCTGGCGGCCGACGTCGGCGCGCAGTTGCACGTCGTGTTCGCCGATGCCGCCGCTGAAGGCCAGCAGATCCAGGCCCTGCAGGCAAGCCGCCATGGCGCCGGCCTCGCGCAAGACGCGGTGCGTGAAGAGCTCGATCGCGAAGCGTGCCTCGGCGCTGTCGTCGGCGCGCAGCCGGCGCATGTCGGCCGAGACGCCCGACACGCCGAGCAGCCCGCTTTCCTTGTACAGCAGCGTCTGCAGACGGTCGTGGTCCCAGCCCTGCTCGAGCAGGTAGAGCAGCACGCCGGCGTCGAGCGTGCCGCAGCGCGTGCCCATCATCAACCCGTCGAGGGCACTGAAGCCCATGCTGCTGGCGCGGCTGCGGCCGTCCAGCGCCGCGCACAGGCTGGCACCGTTGCCCAGGTGGGCCATCAGCACGCGGCCGCCGGCGCGGGCGCTGTGGCTCTGCAGCGTGCTCATCACGTACTGGTAGGACAAGCCGTGGAAACCGTAGCGGCGCAGGCCCTGCGCCCAGAGCGCGCGCGGCAGCGCGAAGCGGTAGTCGACTTCCGGGATGGTGGCGTGGAAGGCGGTGTCGAAGCAGGCCACCTGCAACAGCCCCGGAAAGGCCTGCATGAAGGCGCGTATGCCCTGCAGGTTCTGCGGCTGGTGCAGCGGCGCCAGCGAGTTGAGGCGCGCCAAGTGGTCGATGATGGCCTCGGTGACGACGACGCTGGCCGAGAAGTCGGGCCCGCCATGCACCACGCGGTGGGCCACCGCGTCGATGGCCGGCAGGTCGGCCTGCGCCGCCAGCAGCTTGCCCAGGTGCTGCAGGGCGGGCGTGAAGGCGTCGCCCCCGGCCTGCGGCAACGCCTGCGCTTGCGTGCGGCCGAGCCAGGTCCATTCGATGTGCGGCTGGCCGCCGGGCTCCAGGCCCTGGATGTTGCCGCCCAGCACGCTGGGCCCCACCTCGCGCCCGTTGCGCGGGTAGAGCGAGAACTTCAGCGTCGAAGAACCGGCATTGACGGCAAGGATGGCCATGGGCGCGCCCTTGTTCGTTCGATCGCTCAGGCCGGCCAGGCCACACGGGCCTGGTCGCGGCGCGCGTTGTTCGCGGCCAGCAGCGCCAGCAGCGCCGACGCGGCGCGCGCACGCGGGCCGTCGGCCCGGCTCGTCAGCGCGATCGGCACACGGGCCCCCAGCACCAGCCCCGAGACCGATGCGCCGGCCAGGTATTCCAGCTGCTTGGCCAGCATGTTGCCCGACTCGAGGTCGGGCACGGCCAGGATGTCGGCGTCGCCGGCCACCACCGAGACGATGCCCTTGACCTGCGCCGCGTGCGCCGAAATCGCATTGTCGAAGGCCAGCGGGCCGTCGAGCACGCCGCCCTTGATCTGGCCGCGGTCGGCCATCTTGCACAGCGCGGCGGCGTCCAGCGTCGACGGGATCGCCGGATTGACGGTCTCCACCGCCGACAGGATGGCGACCTTGGGCTTGGCCACGCCGAGAATGCGTGCGAAGTCGATCGCGTTCTGGATGATGTCGACCTTCTCGGCCAGTGTCGGCGCGATGTTCAGCGCGGCGTCGGTGATGAGCAGCGGCTTGGGGTAGAGCGGCACGTCGAAGCGGAACACGTGCGACATGCGCCGGCCGGTGCGCAGCGTGGGCTGCTTGAGCACGGCCATGATCATCTCGTCGGTGTGCAGGCTGCCCTTCATCATCACCTCGACGCGGCCCTTGGCGGCCATCTCGGCGGCCGTCTCGGCGGCGGCGTGGCTGTGCGGCACCGAGACGATCTCGACGCCGGCGAGGTCGATGCCGGCTTCGTCGGCGAGGTGGCGGATGCGCACCTCGGGGCCGATCAGCACCGGGATCAGCAGGCCGTAGCGCGCCGCGTCCATGGCGCCGGTGAGCGACTCGGTGTCGCAGGGGTGCACCACCGCGCAGCGCGCCGCGCCGATGCCTTCGCCCAGGCGCAGCAGGTCGCGGAAACGCGCGTCGGGGTCGAAGAGCTGGATCTGCGGCGTGCCGGGCCGCCGCAGCCGCACCTTCTGCGTCGGCGCCAGCACGCGCGCGGTGCCGTGCAGCACCATCATGCCCTTCTGGTTGGTGACCTCGCAGCGCAGTTCGACGTGTTTCTTGGCGTCGTCCTTGGCCATCACGGTGGCCGTGACCGCCAGCGTGTCGCCGATGCGCACCGGCTTGGTGAAGTGCAGCGCCTGTTCGATGTAGATCGTGCCCGGGCCGGGGAACTGCGTGCCCAGCAGCGCCGAGATCAGCGCGCCGCCCCACATGCCGTGCGCCACCACGCCATGCAGCAGCGTGTCGTTGGCGTATTCGGGGCTGAGGTGGGCTGGGTTGGTGTCACCCGAGACGGCGGCGAAGGCCTGGATGTCGGCCAGCGTCAGCGTGCGCAGCAGACGCGCGCTCTGGCCGATCTTCAGCTCGTCGTAGGTGATGTTTTCCAGCCATTCGGTGGTGCGGATGTCGTTCATGCAGGGTCCAGGGGGAAGCTTCGAAAGGGGAGGGGGTTCAATCGTCGTAGCGCACCATCACGTAGCTGCCCGGCGCCTTGCACAGCACCGACGAACGCGCGACGGGCGGTGGCTTGCGCTGGCCCGAGGAGTGTGCACGCAGCCAGTCGGCCATCGCCAGCCACCACGAGCCGGGCTGCGTGCGGGCCTGGGCCAGCCAGGCGTCGGGGTCGGTCCAGCCATGGCCACGCGGGGTGTGGCTGATCTGGTAACTGCGGTTGGCATGGCCGGGCTCGGAGACGATGCCGGCGTTGTGCCCGCCGGCGGCCAGCACGAAGGTGGTGTCGGTGTCGGTCAGCAGGTGGATCTTGTAGACCGAGCGCCACGGCGAGACATGGTCGCGCGAGGTGCCCACCACCAGCGTCGGCATGTTGATGTCGCGCAGCGCCACGCCTTCGCCGCCGCAGCGGTAATGGCCCGCGGCCAGTGCGTTGTTGAGGAACAGCGACGACAGGTATTCGTTGTGCATGCGTTCGGGCAGGCGCGTGACGTCGGCGTTCCAGCTCATCATGTCGTTGCCCGTGTCCTTGAGGCCGAGCAGGTAGCGACGCGTGTTGCGCGACCAGACGAGCTCGCGGGAGTTCAGGAACTGGAAGGATGCGGCCATCGCGCGGCCCGAGAGGAAGCCGGTGCGGGCCATGCTCTCGCGCAGCGTCTTGAGCTGGTCGTCGTCGATGAAGACGCCCAGTTCGCCCGGTTCGCTGAAGTCGGTCTGCGCCGCCAGCAGCGTGACGCTGGCCAGCTCGGCCAGCGCTTCGGGCCGCAGGTCGTCGTCGCGGCGCCGCTGCGCGGTGCCGCCAGTGGCACGGGCAGCGGTGGGTGCCGGGTGGGCCGCGGCCTGGCGCTGCAGCCGGCCCAGCACGGCGGCGACGATGGCCAGGAAGGTACCGCCCAGGCAGTAGCCCAGTGCATGGATGCGCGGTGCGTCGGCACGCGACTTCACCACCGCCATGGCCTCCATCACGCCGCGCCGCAGGTAGTCCTGCATGCCGAGTTCGCGGTCGGTGGCGTCGGGGTTGCGCCAGGACATCATGAACACCGTGAAGCCCTGGTCGACCAGGTAGCGCACCATCGAGTTGCCGGGCGACAGGTCGAGGATGTAGTACTTCATGATGCAGGAAGGCACGATGAGCAGCGGCTCGTTGTGCACCTGCGCCGTTGTCGGCGTGTACTGGATCAGCTCGAACAGCGCGTTGCGGTAGACCACCTTGCCCGGCGTGACGGCGACGTCCTTGCCCACGGCATAGGGCAGCGGCGCCATCGTGGCCGACACGGCGTGGCCCTCGCCCTCGGCGGCGGGCGTGCTGGCGGGCTGCATTTCCTGCAGGTCAGCGAGCAGGTGCTGGCTGCCGCGCACGAGGCTCGTGCCGCCGCTGTCGAGCGTGGCCTGCACGGCCTGCGGGTTGGTGGCCACCCAGTTGGCCGGCGACAGCGTGTCGACGCCCTGGCCTGCGAAGAACTGGACCATGTGGCGGTGGTGCGCCGACAGGCCGTCGACCTGCACGGCTTCGCGCCACCAGGCCTCGGTGGCCTTGTAGGCGTCCTTCCAGACACGGTAGGGCCAATGCCGCCAGCCCTCGTCGGCGAAGTGCAGGTCGCTGTCGGCGGTCGGGGCCGCTTCGTCGACGGCCGCGGGGTTCATCGCGCGGGCCAGCACCTGCAGTGCCAGGGCCTGCGCCTTCTGCGCCAGCAGCAACTGGCGCCCGGGCGAGACGGCCAGGTGCCAGGCCCAGTCGGCCTGGGCCAGGGCCAGCGAGATCGGCGACAGGCCCATGCTGCTGTCGGCCAGGCGGGCGTGGAAGAGGTCGTCGACGGCGCGGTAGGGGTCGGGGCGCGTGCCGTTGGAGATGGGGCGGGTGTCGGTCGGCGTCATGGTGGGCGAGCCTGCGGTGCAGCGAAAATGAACGCCATTCGATGCTAAGCGCGCAGCGGCGTGTGCACCGCCGCGCGGCGCGCAGGCTTCCTGCGGTAACTCAAGATCCCCCGACTTCACCGCGTCCTTTCCCGCCTCCAGCCCCGAAAGCGCCCATGCCGCCAGCCCACAGCCCCCCGCCATCGCCCGCCCCGGTCGGTACCAGCCGTTCGATGGGCCAGGCCGCCTACGGGCAGTTGCACGAGGCCATCGAGACCGGCGTGCTCAAGCCCGGCGACCGCATCAGCGTCAATGCGCTGGCCGAGACACTGCAGATGAGCCGCACGCCGGTGCGCGAGGCCATCGCCTGGCTCGAGACCGATGGCCTCATCGTGCACGAGCCCTACCTGGGCCGGGTGGTGGCGGCGCTGGACCGCCAGATGATCACCGAGCTCTACGCCATCCGCCTGGTGCTGGAGACCACGGCCGCGGGGCTGGCGGCGCAGAACGCCTCAGAAGCCGAGGTGGCCGTGCTGCAGGACATGATCGAACTCGAGCAGCAGGTGCTGGCCGACCCCGTCAAGCGCGAGCGCCACAACCGGCGCTTCCACGAGGCCATCTACCGCAGCGCGCACAACCGCTACCTGCTGACGAGCCTGAAGGCGCTGCAGACGCCGATGATCCTGCTCGGCCCCGCCACGGCCAACGACCCGGCGCGTCTGGAAAGCGCCTGCGCCGAGCACATCACGCTGGTCGAGAGCATCGCGCGCCACGATGTCGAGGCGGCGCGCGACGCCATCACGCGCCACCTTGCGGGCGGGCAGCGCGCCCGCCTGCGCCACATGATGCAGCGCGAGCAGTCCTGAGGCGCGGTGCGCGGCGGTGGTGCCGCCGCGCTGTGTTCAGCCCTCACGCGTGTAATCGCGTTCGGGCCTTCGGCTGGCGTACCAGGCCTTGCGGCCTTGCACGTCCCCGCCTCAGCGCGCTCCGCTAACCGGTATCTGCTTCGTCACCCGCGCCCACATCGCCAGCTCGTCGAGGATGAACTTCGCGAACTGCTCGGGCGTGCCTTCGGCCGGCTCGGCGCCGGCGGCGAGCATGGTCTTCTCGACGCCGGGGTCGCGCAGCGCCGCGTTGACGTCGGCGGCCAGCTGGGCCACCACCGCCTTGGGCGTGGCCACCGGCGCGAGCAGGCCGAACCAGCCCACCGCGGCATACCCGGGCAAGCCTGAATCGGCCAGCGTCGGCAGCTCGGGCATCGCCTTGGCCTTGACGGCACTGGTGACGGCCAACGCCCGCAGCTTGCCCGCGGCGATGTGCTGCGAGACGGTCTGCCCCGGTGCGAACATGACGTCGATGGTGCCCGCCAGCAGGTCGGTGACGGCCTGCCCGGTGCCCTTGTAGGGCACGTGCAGCATGTCGACACCGGCGAGCTGCTTGAAGAGCTCCACCGACAGGTGAGAGGCCGAGCCATCGCCCGACGAACCGAAGGTCAGCTTGCCGGGTTGGGCCTTGGCCCGGGCCACCAGTTCCTTCACGCTCGTCAGCCCGAGTCTGGGGTTGACCGTGACGACATAGGGCGAGGCAGAGACCAGCGCGATCGGCGCGAACTGCTTGACGTTGTCGAGGTCGAGCGAGGCCGTCGAGCTCATCAGCAGCGTGTAGCCGTCGGCCTGCGCGCGCGCGACCTGGCCGGCGCCGATCTTGCCGGCGGCGCCGGGGCGGTTCTCGACCACCACCGTCTGCTTCCAGACCTGGGTCAGATGGGCGCCGAGGATGCGCGCCAGCGTGTCGGCGCCGCCGGCCGGCGGGAAGGGCACGACGATGGTCACGGTGCGTGTCGGCCAGGCCTGCGCCTGGGCGGCGCCGGTGCCAGCCAGGCCGGCGGCGGCCAGCGCGGCCAGCGTGAGGGTGCGACCGGTCGAGCGCAGCCAGTGGCGGCGTGGGCTGTGCAGCGGGTTCATGGGGGCGGGTCTCCTTCGTTGTTATGGAATGCTCAGGCCGGCGCGACGATGCGGTTGCGCAGCACCATGTGCGGCGCCTCGAAGGCGCACTCGACGACGTCGCCGGGCTTGAGGAACAACGCCTCGGCGTTGGGCTTGCCCACCGCCACGCCGCCCGGCGCGCCGGTGGAGAACATGTCGCCCGGCTGCAGCGGCACCAGGCGCGAGAAGTGCTCGATGATGCGCGGCAGCTTCCAGATCTGGTCGCGGGTGTTGACGCGCATGCGCTGCTCGCCGTTGACGCTGCAGGTAACCCAGATGTCGTAGGGGTCGGGCACCTCTTCCATCGTGATGATGAAAGGCCCCAGCGGGCCGAAGCCGGGGGCGTTTTTCGAGGTCCAGAAGCGCGAGCCCGAGGCCACTTCGCGCTTTTGCGTATCGCGGCAGGTGAGGTCGTTCAGGATCGTGATGCCGGCGACGTGCTCGAACGCGTTCTCGGCCTTCACCTGGTAGGCGGGTTTGCCGATCACGAACACCAGTTCGGGCTCGTAGTCCAGGTGGCTGACGGAGGCCGGCCGCACGACGTTTGCGCCGTGGCCGGCCAGGCATTCGTTGAGCTTGATGAAGCCGGTGGGCTCGTTCGGCAGTTCCTTGATGAGGTCGGTGCGTTTGAGCTCTTCGAGGTGGGTGCGGTAGTTCTTGCCGACGCACAGGAACTTGTGCGGGTCGGGGATGGGCGGCAGCAGCCGCACCGCGTCCATCGTGTGCGAGGTCTGGGCCCGCACCTCGGGCCGCGCTTCGGCGGCCGTCAGCAGGCGCCGCACCTGCGCCAGTGCGGGCGCACCGCCTTCGAGCAGCGTGCGCATGTGCATCGGCGGCGGCGCGACGCCGGGTTCCAGCAGGGCGCCGGCACGGCCCAGGTCGAGCATGCGGCCGGCGGCGAGCACACCCACGCGGCGCTCGTCGGGTGCGTCGGGGGCGGTGAAGGTGGCGAGTCTCAAGGGCGGTTCTCGGCGGACACAGGGCAGCGAATGTAGCGCTGAATTCAGTTGAATTCAATGCCGGGAGCCCCGTGTGCACCTGCGCCACGGCGCTAGAATCCGGGCCCGTTGCGGGCGTAGCTCAATGGCAGAGCTGAAGCTTCCCAAGCTTAAGACGAGGGTTCGATTCCCTTCGCCCGCTCCACTGCCGGCCCCGTGCCGAGGGCGGCCTGCCCTCGCAGTGGCTCTGGGGCCTGTGGAAGACGTTCACCGCCCGCATGAGCGCGTGCCGCCACGCAGTTTCAAGGCCTCGCAGGCTGCGGACTTCGGCGGCCAGCACCGCAAGGCCGCGGCCCTGCTCACCGGCATCATCCGCGGCGCCTCGGGCCCAGGCCCGCATGACAGTCCGCCACACGGGAAAAGGGCGGCTCCGAAGGGCCGCCCTGCCAAATCTCGAGGTGACCGCTTTGCTCAGGCGCGCGGCTCGCCCTGGCCGTTCACCGTGATCGTGGCGCCGGGTTGCGAATCCAGCTGCACGCGGTAGTCCTGGCCACGGAAGCGGTAGGTCACGTCCCAATAGGTCGGCCGGGCCGGGCGCGTGGCTTCGCTGCAGCGCTGCACGTCCTGCGTCGCTGTGTCCGGCGCGCCGCCGCGTCCGGTGTTGCCGCCGATGGCCGCACCGGCCACGACGCCGAGGCCGGTGGCCACGTCACGGCCCGTGCCGCCGCCGACCTGGTGGCCGAGGATGCCGCCGATCACGGCGCCGAGCAGCGCGCCGGGCACGTTGGCACCGTTGCGGTCCTGCTGCACCTGTTCACGATCAACCCAGCAGCGGCGGCCGGCATCGTCGACCACGGCACGCACCGAGGTAATGTCGGCCTGGAACAGCTGCTCGCTGTCGCGGCGGCGGTAGTCGCGCGAAACCAGCGGCGCCGGCGCGTAGCGGCCGTCGTCGACGCGGCCTTCGCCCGCCACTGTGCGCACCGACGAGATGCGGTCGTTCAGGCCCATCGCCGCCAGCGAAGGGTACTGGCCCTGGCGCAGCACGACGCAGCGGCCGCGGTAGCCCGTGTCGTCGCAGACCTCCCAGCGCTCGCCGGTGACGACGGCGGAAGAGGCGCGGTCGTTGAAGCCGTTGTAGCGCAGGTCGTCGACGGCAGCCTGGGTCACGAAGGTGCGACCCTGGAAGCCTTCGTTCTCGTAGAAGTCGACCTGGCCCACGCGCGCCGGCGGCGCGGCCACTACCGGTGGCGGGGGCGGCGGGCGGTAGTCGTCGTCGGGGCGCGGGTTGCGCACAATGGCGCGTGCCGACGAGATGCGGTCGTTCAGGCCCATCACGCCCAGGTTCGGGTACTCGCCACGCTGCAGCACGACGCAGCGGCCCTCGTAGCGTATGTTGTCGCAGACCTCCCAGCGCCCGCTACTGACCACCGCGGAAGAGGCGCGGTCGTTGAAGCCGCTGGCGCGGAAGTCGGCCACCGACACGTCGGCCGTGAAGCTGTTGCCGCGGAAACCTTCGTCGCGGAAGAAGACGATGCCGGCTTCCGCGGCTGGCGGTGCGGGCAGGGGCGCGTAGCGGTTGTCCGCCACGCGCGCGCTCACCGCCACCGGGCGCACCGACGAGATGCGGTCGTTCAGGCCCATCGCGCCCAGGTTCGGGTACTCGCCGCGGCGCAGCACGACGCAGCGGCCGCGGAAGCGGCGGTCCTCGCAGACTTCCCAGCGCACGTTGCGCTGGCCCTTGACGACGACCGAAGACGCCCGGTCGTTGAAGCCGAAGCGCGCAAAGTTGTTGACCGTGCCATCGGTGCTGAACGAGCGGCCCTGGTAGGCATCGCGTTCGTAGAAGGTGACCTGCGCAAAGGCGTGAGACGCTATCGCCGTGCTCGCCACGGCCAGGGCAATTTTCGACAGGGTGTTGATGGCGTTCTCCAGGGAGCCAGGGGACGCGGCGGGCGCTGCCCTCCGTTACTTGGCAGTGTGCGACCCGGCCAGGGCAGCAGCAGTCGGACGCCGCCACCGGCGCGCGTAGTTGCTGTCCTACGCCGCGGGACGGGCGGCAGCGGCGGCGGCAGCGGCAGGCGCGTGGCAGGCCCGGTGGTCGTGCCGGGTGGCTTGCGGCATGATCGGCGCATGGCGGCACCCGTGCTCTCGGTCTTGCTCGTGGAACCGCAGCTTCCCGGGCTGGCGCACGCCTTGCGCGCGGCCGGCTTCTCGCTCGCGCAGGCCGCTGACGCCAGTGCCGCGCGGGGCCACGACGCCGTGCTGTTGGCCGCGCCCACGCCCGCCGCGCTGGCAGTGCTGATGCAGCGCGCCGATCTCACACCGGCCGCCTTCGACGCCGCCGTGCTGGTGCTCACCGGCGCCGCCGATGCAGCCACCACCGCGACGCTGCTGGGTCTGGGCGTCGAGGACGTGCTGGCCGCCGACGACCCCGCACTGCCTCGCGCCATCCGCCACGCCGTGCTGCGCAAGCGCCACGAGCGCAACGCGCGCAACGCCTACGCCACCGACCTGGCCACTGGCCTGCCGCACCAGGCACAGCTGCTCGAGCACATGACGCAGTTGCTGGCGCTGCGTGAACGGGTGCCGGCGCCGATGGTGCTGCTGGTGCTGCGCATCGACGGTGTCGGCAGCGCCGCCGCGCGCCTGGGCGCCGAGGCCGCGAACATCTTGCGCCGCAAGGTGGCGGTGCGGCTGCGCAGCGGGCTGCGCGCGGGCGACGTGGTGGCCGCCCTCGGGCCCGACGCCTTTGCCGTGCTGCTGGGCCACCTGGAAGCGCTGGCCGACGGGGAACGCGTGGCGGCCAAGCTCGTGCGCTGCCTGCAGCAGCCGCTGGTGGTGGCCGGCCAGGCCTGCGCGGTGTCGGCGGCGGTGGGCGTGGCGCTGTACCCGGCGCATGGCAAGGACGCCGAAAGCCTGCTGCGCCGCGCCACAGCGCAGGCGGCGTCGGTGGCCACGATGGGACGCGAGGGTTACGCCGGCCACGCCGAGCGCGGCGCCAGCGGCGCGGCCAACGACGACGCGTCCTGATCCGGCGCGCGCCCCTGCCGCGCTACTTCAGGATGTCACCCAGGCACAGGTACTTCAGCTCGACGTAGTCGTCGATGCCCTGGCGCGCGCCCTCGCGACCCAGGCCACTCTGCTTGACACCGCCGAAGGGCACCTCGGCGGTGCTGATGAGACCGGTGTTGACGCCCACCATGCCGTACTCCAGCGCCTCGCCGACACGGAACACGCGGCCGATGTCGCGGCTGTAGAAGTAGCTGGCGAGGCCGAACTCGGTGTTGTTGGCCGCGGCGATGACTTCGGCCTCGGTCTCGAAGCGGAACACCGGCGCCACCGGGCCGAAGGTCTCTTCGCGCGCGCACAGCATCTCGCTGGTCACGCCCGACAACACCGTCGGCGCGAAAAAGCGGCCGCCTGCGCCGCCCAGGCGCGCGCCGCCGGTCACCACCGTGGCGCCCTTGGCCACCGCGTCGGCGACATGGGCCTCGACCTTGGCGATGGCCGCGTCGTCGATCAGCGGGCCTTGGCTCACGCCGGCCTCGAAGCCGTTGCCGACCTTGATCGCGCCGGCCTTGGCGGCGAGCGTGGCGACGAAGTTGTCGTAGACCCCGGCCTGCACGTACAGGCGGTTGGCGCAGACGCAGGTCTGGCCGGCATTGCGGTACTTGCTGGCCAGCGCGCCTTCGACGGCGCTGTCGAGGTCGGCATCGTCGAAGACGATGAAGGGCGCGTTGCCGCCGAGTTCCAGGCTCAGCTTCTTGACCGTCGGCGCGCATTGCCGCGCCAGGATGCGGCCGACCTCGGTGCTGCCGGTGAAGGACAGGTGGCGCACGACGTCGCTGCTGCACAGCACCTTGCCGATCTCGACGCTGTTGTCGGCGTCGGCGGTCAGCACGTTCAACACGCCGGCGGGCATGCCGGCGCGCTGCGCCAGTTCGGCCACGGCCAGCGCCGACAGCGGCGTCTGCTCGGCCGGTTTGATGATCACCGGGCAGCCCGCGGCCAGCGCGGGCGCCACCTTGCGCGTGATCATCGCGATCGGGAAGTTCCACGGCGTGATCGCCGCGCACACGCCGATGGGCTGCTTGATGACGAGGTAGCGCTTGTTGTTGTCGGTGGTCGGAATGGTCTCGCCGTAGATGCGCTTGGCCTCTTCGGCGAACCACTCGACGAAGCTGGCGCCGTAGACGACCTCGCCGCGCGCTTCGGCCAGCGGCTTGCCTTGTTCGGCGGTCATGATGCGGGCCAGGTCGTCGGCGTGCTGGTTGAGCAGCGCAAACCACTTCATCAGCACCGCGCCGCGCTCCTTGGCCGTCTTGGCGCGCCACAGCGGCGCCGCCTTCTCGGCGGCCGAGATCGCCGCGGCGCAGTCCACCGGGCCCAGGTTCGCGACCTGTGCCAGTTCGGCGCCGGTGGCGGGGTCGGTGACGGCGAAGCGGGCCTGCGTGTTCTGGCCGGTGACCCAGGCGCCGCCGATCAGCGCTTCGGTCTTCAGCAGGCTGGGGTCCGTCAGCGCGGCCAGGGGGGAAGGGGGCGTCGTCATGGTCAGAACTCCTTTGCGACACCCACTGTAGCGCCGCACCGCCGGTCGAACCGTGAGACTAGAATCTGGTCTGTTCAACCAACCTTGGAGCCGACATGGAATCCGTGGGCCTGTTCGAAGCCAAGACCCACCTGTCGGAACTGATCGCGCGCGCCGAGCGCGGCGAGGAAGTCATCATCACGCGGCACAACAAGCCGGTGGCCAAGCTGGTGCCGATAGGCCGCGAGCGCGCCGAAAGCGCACAGCGGCGGCAGGCCGCGCTGGCGGCGCTGCAGTCCTTCGAGCCCATCGCCGTGCCGGGGGCCACGCTGGCCGATCTGATCCGCGCTGGACGCGGTTGATGGCGGCGTCTTCCCGCACGGCCGAGCCGGCGCCCGAGACGGTGGTGATGGATGCGTCCTTCGTGCTGCGCTACGTGCTGCACACGCAGACGCCGCGCCCGCACCCGGGCGGCCTGCAGGCGTTGCGCGACTGCGAACTCGTGGTGCCTGCGCTGTGGAACGCCGAGGTGGCCAATGCCCTGGTGCAGGCCGAACGCCGCGGTGCCGCGACGCCCGATCGCATCGGCGCCGCGCTGGCGGCCATCCTGGCCCTCGACCCGGTGGTCGACGCCCAACCGGTGGACGTGACGCGCAATCTCGAGAGCGCGCGCGCCCATGGCCTGGGGGCTTATGACAGCCTGTACTTCGAACTGGCGCTGCGCCGCAAGGCGGCACTGGCCACCTTTGACTCCGAGATGATCGCCGCCGCGCCGCGTGCCGGCATCCGCCTGTTTCCGAACACGAACCCCGTGGCCTGAGGGCCGCAAGCTGTACTACAAGGCACCGCCATGAAAGCCTCCGAGATCCGCTCCACCTTCCTGAAGTACTTCGAGAGCCAGGGCCACGCCGTGGTGGCCAGCAGCCCGGTGGTGCCCGGCGACGACCCGACGCTGCTGTTCACCAACGCCGGCATGAACCAGTTCAAGGACGTCTTTCTGGGCTTCGACAAGCGGCCCTACAACCGCGCCGCGACGAGCCAGAAGTGCATCCGCGCCGGCGGCAAGCACAACGACCTGGACAACGTGGGCTACACCGCGCGCCACCACACCTTCTTCGAGATGCTGGGCAACTTCAGCTTCGGCGACTACTTCAAGCAGGACGCGCTGCGCATGGCCTGGGAGCTGCTGACGGTGCACTTCAAGCTGCCCGCCGACAAGCTGTGGGCCACCGTCTACGCCGAGGACGACGAGGCCTACGGCATCTGGCAGAACGACATCGGCCTGCCGCCCGAGCGCATCGTGCGCATCGGCGACAACAAGGGCGGCCGCTACATGTCCGACAACTTCTGGATGATGGGCGACACCGGCCCCTGCGGCCCGTCTAGCGAGATCTTCTACGACCACGGCCCCGACGTCGCCGGCGGCCCGCCCGGCAGCCCCGAGCAGGACGGCGACCGCTACATCGAGATCTGGAACAACGTCTTCATGCAGTTCAACCGCACCGAAGACGGTGTGATGCACCGGCTGCCCAAGCCGAGTGTGGACACCGGCATGGGCCTGGAGCGCCTGGCCGCGGTGCTGCAGCACGTGCACAGCAACTATCAGATCGACCTCTTCCAGGCCCTGCTGGCCGCGGCCAAGCAGGCGGTGGACGCGGCGGCCCCGGCGGGCAACGATTGCGACGCCGACAGCCCGAGCCTGAAGGTCATTGCCGACCACATCCGCGCCTGCACCTTCACGGTGGTCGACGGCGTGATCCCCGGCAACGAAGGCCGCGGCTACGTGCTGCGCCGGATTGCCCGCCGCGCCATTCGCCACGGCTACAAGCTGGGCGCACGCAAACCCTTCTTCCACAAGCTGGTGGCACCGCTGGCGGCCGAGATGGGCGAGGCCTACCCCGAACTGAAGCGCGAGGCGGTGCGCGCCACCGAAGTGCTGAAGGTCGAGGAAGAGCGCTTTTTCCAGACCATCGCCAACGGCATGGAGATCCTGGAAACGGCGCTCGCGAAACTGCAAACCGCGGGCAGCAGGCAGATCGACGGCGACACCGCCTTCAAGCTGCACGACACCTTCGGTTTCCCGCTCGACCTGACGGCCGACGTCTGTCGCGAGCGCGGCGTGACGGTGGACGACGCCGGCTTCAACGCCGCGATGAACCGCCAGCGCGGAAACGCCCGCGCCGCGGCCAAGTTCAAGGTTGCCGCGGGCCTGGCCTACGACGGCGACGCCACGCAGTTCCACGGTTACGAGCACCTGGTGTGTGAACACAGCAAGGTGGTGGCGATCTACGCCGAGGGCACGCCGGTGCCCAAGGCCAAGGCCGGTGACGATGTCGTCATCGTGCTCGACCACACCCCGTTCTACGCCGAGAGCGGCGGCCAGGCTGGCGACACCGGCGAGCTGCGCAACCCGCGTTCACGTGTGCTCGTCGAGGACACCGTGAAGGTCACGGCCAGCGTGCACGGCCACCAGGGCCGTGTCGTCGAGGGCGAGATCGAGCTCGGCGACAGCTTCGTCGCGCGTGTCGACGCCGAGCAGCGCGCCAGGACCGTGCGCAACCACAGCGCCACGCACCTGATGCACAAGGCGCTGCGCGAAGTGCTGGGCGGCCACGTGCAGCAGAAGGGTTCGCTCGTCAACGCCGAGCGCACACGGTTCGACTTCGCGCACAACGCGCCGGTGACGGACGCGCAGGTGGCGCAGATCGAGGCGCTGGTCAACACCGAGATCCTGGCCAACGCGGCGACGCAGGCGCGTGTGCTGCCCATCGAGGAAGCGCAGAAGACCGGCGCGATGATGCTCTTTGGCGAGAAATACAGCGACGAGGTGCGTGTGCTCGACATCGGCAGCAGCCGCGAACTGTGTGGCGGCACGCATGTGCAGCGCACGGGTGACATTGGCCTCTTCAAGATCGTCGCCGAGGGCGGC
>Ga0105047_10003934_pt1 | contig 26064 bp, 25 predicted proteins | sample MAT04_FD_78384 | JGI IMG/M metagenome (GOLD analysis project Ga0105047, IMG submission 78384) | Freshwater microbial communities from Lake Fryxell liftoff mats and glacier meltwater in Antarctica - MAT-04 (megahit assembly) | ecosystem: Environmental > Aquatic > Freshwater > Ice > Liftoff...
ATCGGCCGGCGAAGACGCTGCTGCCCGCGCTGCTGGAGTTGCGTTGGCAGGGCCGGGTGACGTTTTCATCGCCGTGGCGTGCGATGCCCGCTCCGCGTCAGAGCTTGATCGCTTGAGGTGGAAGCACCGAAAAGCGTGAATTACGCGGAAATCCAGAAGGTCAGACCATGCGCCGGTGACCGGGGCAAAACCCCGGGCACGCAGGTGCAGCATCGTCTGACATAACGATCAGAAACGGCGGATTTCAGCGGTTTTCCACCCAGTCTACAGCGCCGAAGTTCGAATATTCTCGAATCCTGCCCGGGGTTTTGCCCCGCTTACATGCGCCCGTTCCTATCCGCGCGGATCATGGTCTAGCCTGAGCGGCCCCGCTTATTCCTCGACGAGCGGCGGGCCAGCCAGCACGCCACCATCGATCACCATGCTCTGCCCGGTCATGAAGCCCGCGGCGGCGCTGGCGAGGAACACGGCCGCCCCCGCGATCTCGTCCGGCTCACCGATGCGCAGGAGCGGCGTGTCGCGCGTGCGCTTCTTCAGGTTCACCGGGTCCTCCCAGAGGGTGCGCGCGAAGTCGGTCCGCACGAGGCCGGGGGCGATGGCGTTGACGCGCACGCCATGCGGGCCCCACTCGGTCGCCAGCGCGCGGGCCAGTTGCATGTCGGCCGCTTTGGAGACGCCGTAGATGCCGAGCCGCGGCGAGCCGCGGAAGCCGCCGATGGAACTCACGATGATCACGCTGCCCTCGCCGCGTTCGGCCATGGCGGGGATGCTCATCTGACAGAGCCAGAGGTTGCTCCGCACGTTGGAGTTCATGATGCGGTCATAGGCCTCGTCGGGGATGTCCTGCGAGGGGCCGAAATAGGGGTTCACCGCGGCGTTGCAGACCAGGACGTCCACCTGGCCGTAGGCGGCGATGGTGGCTTCCACCAGCGCCTGGAGTTCCGGCTTGCGGCCGATGTTGCAGGCGACGGCCATGGCGGTGCCGCCATTTGCCGAGATGCCGTCCACCACCTCCTGGCAGGCGTCGAGCTTGCGGCTGCTGACCACCACCTTCGCGCCGTGCTGCGCCAGGCGCTCGCAGATGGCGCGGCCGATGCCGCGGCTGCCGCCGGTGACGATGGCGACCTTTCCGGATAGGTCAAAAAGGTTCTTCACGCGCTTCCTCCAACGAGATTGGAGGGAAGCCTACCCAGACATGGCCCGCTGCGACAGAGGGCGCCGCCCCGCTCAGGCAGCGGCAGAGAATTGCGCCAGGATTCGATCCATCGCGGCCCGGCTCGTCTCCTCCGTGAAGACGAGGGCCAGCATGCCATTTTCGCAGCGCGCGACGCGGCCATGAATCGGGTCCGACCCCTGCGGCACGAAAGCGGCCGCGGAACCGGGCGCCAGTTTGATGGCGGTCAAAAGAGCCACGCCGCCCAGCGCGAGATCCTGGACGCGCACCTCGTCGCTCTGGCCGCTGTGCATGAGGCGGGCCTTCAGCCCATGGCCTGCGATACGTTCGAACTTGCGCCGGTCGTCGCTGTCGGAACGCAGGCTGTTGAGAAAGCCCGTGACCTCCGCACGAAGCGTGGCGGCCTGGGTCTCCACGCCCTGCGCCGCCTCCTGGACTTGGGCGGCGATGAGGCCCGACTGTTCAGCGACGCCGGCAACCGCACCCATCGAATCGCTGACGCCAGTCGTGGCGGCTGCAACGCCCTGGAGCCTCTGCGTGATCTCGCGCGTGCTGGCGCCTTGTTGCTCGACGGCGGCAGCGATGGTGGTCGCCACCTCGTCCATGCGCCCGATGGTCTGTGTGATGCCACGCATGACCCGGGCCGCCTCGGAGGTAGCCTGGCGCATAGCCTGGATCTGGCCGCCGACATCCTCCGTCGCCTTGGCGGTTTGAGCCGCGAGGTTCTTCACCTCGCTCGCCACCACGGCGAAGCCCTTGCCGGCTTCACCCGCACGCGCCGCCTCAATCGTGGCGTTGAGGGCCAGCAGGTTGGTGCGCGATGCCACGTCGGAGATGAGGTTCAGGATGTCGCCGACCCGTTCAGCGCTTTGAGCAAGGGCTGCCATCTGGCTGTCACTGGCCTGCGCCTCCCGCACGCCGTCTGCCGCCACCTCGGCCGCTCGGGCCACCTGGCGGCTGATCTCGTTGACGGTGGACGACAATTCCAGCACGGCGGCCGCCACGGCAGACAGGTTTTCGGAACTGTGGGACGCGTCGGCGGCGGTCTGCGCCACACGGTTCTGCGTCTCGCCGACGGCCTGGAACATCTCCCCCGCCGCTGTCCGCATGCCGCCCGAAGCGCCTTCAAGCTGCTCCATGACGCCCGCCACCGACCGCCCAAAATCGTCGGTATAGCGCTCCACCGCCTTGGCCCTTCGCTCGCGCGCGTCGCGCGCCTGCAGCGTGGCCGCTTCAAGCGCCTCCTTTTCGGCGGCTTGGTCGCGGAAAACCTGAAGCGCGCGCGCCATCTCGCCGAGTTCGTCATGCCGGCCGATATGCGGCACCGGCTGGGTGAAGCCTGTTTCGCCGCTCGTGCGGGTCCATTGCTGTAGTTCCTGGAGCGGGCGAAGGCTGCGCCGCATGAAGGCCCAGAGTGCCGCGCCAGCCAGCAGCATTACCGTGAATGCGCCGAGGGCCCCCGACCATAGCTTCTCCCAGGCTGCCGCTTCCACGGAGCGCGTGGACTGCCCCACGAAAAGAAGACCGAGCTGGCGACCGCCCGCCTCGCGGATCGGCTGGTAGATCGTGATGTGATCGCTGCCAAGGATGTTGTTGACGCCCCGGTAGGTGCGCTCGCCACGGATTGCCGCTTCGTAGGCCAGGCCGGGCGCGAGGCGGGTGCCGGTGGCGCGCGTGCCGTCTGGGCGCGTGACGCTGGTCGCCACGCGCTCCTCGCCCTTGAAGAGCGTGGCAACGCCGCCGCCGGCCCGCGCCACCATGTCCACGAGATCATTCGCGCCGTCGAGGACGAGCGTCCCGCGCGCCAGCTTCCCATCCTCGGTCAGCCGCCAGGCGCCGTCGCCCGAGAGGCGCGCCGTCACCGCATCGAGCAGGGCGAGATCCCGGTCGAGCCGCTGGTTGAGCTCCGCGTAGGCGGCCTGGCGTTGCGTCCACCCCGTCCAGCCCTGGACGGCCAGGATCGAGAGGATGATCGCGATGACGCTTGCGAGGCTGACCCGCGCTGCAAGCTTGAGTGAGGGGAGGGTCCAGGTGCCGGAGCGATGTGTCTGCATGCCGCGAGACTATGGGCGGTCAGGCAAACAAAGTATTAAAGCAGCTACGCTTGCGCTTCCATCTCCCGCCGCAGCCGTACCGCCTCATCCGTCGTGTCCAGCGCCACGTCGGATTGCCGCAGCACCGCACCCGCCGGGATGTCGCGCAGCAGCCGCACCCCATGCGCGAGGCCGATGGGCAGCGCGTTTTCGGCCAGGCTGCGTGCGGCGGGGATGCACTTGCCCCAGGCCATGGCGCCGCCCTCGCCATCCAGGATTTCGCCGGCGCGCAGCGCGCGCTTCGCGGTCGCCACCGCATCGCCGCGCCAAGCCTCGCTGCAGCCGGTGGGTTCACGGCGTAGTGCGGCGGAAGCAACCGAGACGGCCAGTTCCAGGCCGATCAGGTGGTAGGGCCGCCACAGCGCGGCGTAGCGGCCCGTGCTGTCCGTATGGACGCCGTATTCGGAAAAGCAGCGGCGGATGTAGTCCGTCTCGCCCTCGAACACGGCATAGACGCCCCAGCGCAGGTCACCCACGACGGGCCGCGCGTCGCGCTCCAGGCTGCTGATCACCTCGACCATGCCCTTCTGCGGGAGGATGCCGCCCTCCGCGCGGGGCCGAAAGATATGCGGCAGGTCCTGCACGCCGCAGGGCGGGAAGGCGAGGCCATCCTCCGGCGGCGAAAGCCCCGTCGCATTGGCGATGGCCGCCATCTCGATGCTGGATTTGGTGCCGTCGAGGAAGGAGTTGAACATCTGCGGGTTCATGCCGCCGGCGGCCGCCTGCTCGGCCGTCAGGCCGTAATGGCCCCAGACCGTCTCGGGCGTGGAGGCATGGAAGGCGGGCAGGTATTTCGTGCCCTTGCCGGCCGCGACCACGGGCAGGCCCATGGCGCGGATGGTGTCCACCATCTCGCAGACCAGGGCAGGCTGGTCGCCATAGGCCATGGAGTACACGATGCCCGCCTTCGCCGCGCGCGCGGCGAGCAGGGGGCCGGCCAGCACATCGGCCTCCACGTTCACCATGACGATGTGCTGGGCCGCGGCGATGGCGGCCAGCGCATGGCGGATGCCGGCTGCGGGGTTGCCGGTGCTCTCCACCACCACCTCGATGCGCGGATCATTCACCAGCGCGGCGTCGTCGGTCACGAAAGTGGCGCGCGTGGCGATGGCGTCATCGAGCGAGGTGGCCGCCGATTGCTCGGGCGCCCAGCCGATTCGGGTCAGGTTCTCACGCGCGCGCGCTGGCGAGAGGTCGGCGATGACGGCGACATGGATGCCGGGCGAACGCGCCGCCATGGCGAGGAACATGGCGCCGAACTTGCCGGCACCGATGACGCCGACGGTGATGGGCTTGCCGGCGGCGACGCGGGCGGCGAGGAGGCGGGAGAGGTTCATGGGCCACGCATAGCGCGCGGATGGAGCGCCCCGCTACTCTGCCGGCGCCACCCGTGCTCCGCGCCGGCGGGAAAGGCGTTGCAGCAGCCCCGTGCTGGCCATCACCGTCAGCACCAGGATGACGATCAGCGCGACGCTGAGCGGGCGCGTGTAGAGCGGCTCAAGGCTGCCGTGGCTCGCCGAGAGCGCGCGCCGGAACTCGGCGTCTGCCATCGGGCCCAGGATCATGCCGAGCACGAGCGGCGGCGTCGGGATCGACAGCGCGCGCATGCCCCAGCCGAGAAGGCCGAAGGTGAACATCACCCAGACGTCGAAGATGCGATTGTTCACCGCATAGCTGCCGACGATCGCGAGCAGCACCACCATGGGGAACAGCACCCAGGCCGGCACGGTCAGGATGCGCGGCGTTATCCGCGCCATCATCAGCCCAAAGATGACCAGGAACGCCGCCGCGACGATCATGATGGTCGGGATGATGGTGAAGTACTGCGGGCTTTCAATAAAGAACATCGGCCCCGGCCGCAGCCCGTGCAGCACCATGCCGCCGAGGATCACGGCCGTCACCGCATCGCCCGGGATGCCCAGCGTCAGCATGGGGATGTAGGTGCCGCCGATGGCCGCATTGTTGGCGGTCTCGGCGGAGATGACACCCTCGGGTGCGCCCTTGCCGTATTGGTCCTTTTCCTTCGAAAGCTGCTTGTTGGCGCCATAGCCGATCCAGGCGGCGATGTCCGCGCCCACGCCGGGCAGCGCGCCGATGACGACGCCAATCACGTTCGCGCGCAGGATCGCCATGCGGTAGTGCCAGTATTCGCCCACCCGCGTTGTGACGCGCCCCACCTTCTCCGCCAGCGGCTGGCCCGCCTTGTGCGACAGCGCGTGCAGCACCTCGGCCAGGCCGAACAGCCCGATCATTGCCGGGATGAAGGCGAAGCCCGCGGCAAGATCCGTGTACCCATACGTGAAGCGCTGGTAGCCCCAGACACTGTCCATGCCGACGAGCGCGACCAGCACGCCGAGGAAGGCGCCGATCAGGCCAAGCGCCATGGAGCGGCCGCAGAGGGCAGCGCTGATCGCAAGGCCCAGGACGGCGAGCAGGAAATACTCCCAGGCGGAAAATTTCAGCGCGAATTCCGCCACCAGCGGCGCCACGGCGAAGAGGACCAGGGCGCCGAAGACTGTGCCAATGCCCGATGCGATGGTGGAAAAGCCGATCGCCTGGCCGGCGCGCCCGGTCTTGCACATGATGTGCCCTTCGAGTGCGGTGGCCGCCGCGGCCGGGCTACCGGGGACGTTGAGCAGGATGGCCGATTGCGAGCCGCCGTAGATTCCGCCCACGAAGACGCAGGTCAGCACGATCAACGCGTCGAGCGCGGGCATGCCGAAGGTCAGGCCGACCAGCAAACCCACGCTCATCGTCACCGTGATGCCCGGGAGCAGGCCGACGAGGATGCCGGCCAGCGTGGAGATTGCCATCAGCCCAAGATAATAGGGGGTGAACAACCCCGCCGCGTGGGCCCAGACGTCCATGCTCGCACTTCTCCATTACGGCAGGGGGGTGAGGAAGACCTGCGTGAAGAGCCAATGGGTTCCCAGAGGCAGCGCCACGGCCATACCCAGGATCAGTGCCGCCTCCGCGGCGGTGGGGCGCCGACCTAGTCCAACCAGCATCAGCCCTGCGGTCGCGACCATGCCGGCGACGATGAAGCCCGCGGGCCGCATCAGCGCGACGGCAACGCCAGTGATCGCCGCACAGAGGAGCACCTTGGGCAGCGAGCCCAGCTCCTCCTCCGGCGTTGCGGGCGGCACAGGCCACCAGCCCAGCGCTTGCGGCACGCGCTGTGCCAGAACGATCAGCGCAAGCCCCCCGATCGCCGCCGAGGTGATCATCGGAAACAGCCCGGGCGCGGTGAGCGCCTGGCCGCTGAAGACGGGCATGTGCCAGCTTTGGTGGAATGCCAGCGCGGCAAAGGCGAGCATCACTGCCGCCACCGCGATGTCCCTACCCACCACCAAGGTCAGCTCGCCAGTCGCTCGAGGTTCACGCTGGCCGGATCGCGCTGCGAACGGCCCGTGTCGTGCAGCAGCCAGGAGATGCGGCGTGTCTCGCGCTCGGCATGGGCGTTGGCCTCGTCGCGCAGCAGCCCGCCGGGCAGGGTGCCGGTGTCGTCCAAAAAGCGCCGCGCGGCCGGGTCGGCGGCGGCGCGTTGATATGCCTGGGTGAGGCGCTCCAGGACGGGCTGCGGCGTGCCGCGCTTGACCGCGGGGCCGAACCAGCCGCCGAGCGGCAGCATGTCGTCCATCGAGCGCAACTCGGGCGAGATGCCGGGAATCTCGCCGAAGCCTGCGACCGTGGTGGGCTGCGCGGCCCAGTGGAAGACGGGCCGGATGCGCCGGCCGATGATCAACTCGCGCCCCGAGGCGGCGTCCGTCGTGACGATGCCGACATCGCCGCGCAGCAGCCCGGTCTGCGCCGGGGCGTGGCCGGGGAAGGACACCTCGTTGTACCGAACGTTCTCACGCGCGGTGAAGGCGGTCATGGCGACAAATCCCATGGTGCCTGGCCCGGCCGTGCCGATCGACAGTCGCCCATCCTGCGCACGCAATTCGCGTACGAAGTCTGCGCCGTTGCGGATGGGGCTATCGGGCCGCGCGCAGAGATAGGTGGTGGCGATGACGAACACGCCGATCATGTCAAAGTCCCGCCAGGTCAGGGCGGATTGGCCCATGGCGGGATAGGTGCGGATGGCGTCCGTCTGAAGCAGGATTGTATTGCCATCGGCCGGCTGGTCGAAGACGTGCTGCTTGCCCACCGCGCCCGATGCGCCCGTAATGTTCACGACGCCGATGGGCACGCCAAGTTCGCGCTGCATGAGCGGCTGGAGCGCGCGCGCCGTGCGGTCGGTCAGGCCGCCAGCGGCAAAGGGAACCACCATGGTGATCGGGCCGCGGGGCCAGGTGCCCTGCGCGCGCAGGATGGCCGGTGTGGCAATGACGCTCGCGCCGGCAACGCCAGCACCGAGCAGGAGGCTGCGCCTCTGCATGAATGTCTTCTCCCATTTGCGGTCCGGCTTCTCTGACCGACCGATGAACTATGTGGAGCAAACATGACGGAACGGCAAGAAAATTAGTTCAACCTTTCGGGGCGCTCGGCAGCCTTGGGGCTACCCCTCCGCCGCCGCCAAAATCCGAGCCAGCGCCTCATCCCGCCCCAGCGCGAACAGCGTCAGGTCGATCGGCGGTGACATGGTGCTGCCGGTCAGCGCCACGCGCAGGGGCTGGGCCACGTCCTTCAGCTTGATGCCCTTCACGTCGGCGTAGTCGCGCAGCCAGTGTTCCAGGTCCGCGCGCTCCCACGGCGCCGCGGAGAGGAACTCGGCGAGGTCGGCCAGGCGCGCCTTTCCGTCGGGCGTCAGCAGCGCGGCCGACTTCACATCCGGCGTCGGCGCGTCTTCCGTCACGGCGAAGGACGCGCTGGCGGCGAGTTCGGCCAGGTTCTTCGCGCGCTCCTGCAGCGCGGGAAGCAGTAGCTTCACCCGCGCAATCTTCTCGGTGCCGAACATCTCGCCCGAGGCCGAGAGGCGCCGCAGCACGTCGGGCAGCAGGCCCTCGGGGTCGGCCTGGCGCAGATAGACGCCGTTCACGTGTTCCAGCTTCTTGTAGTCCATGCGGGAGGCGGCGCGGCCCACATCCCTCAGGTCGAAGATCTTCTCGGCGCGCTCGCGCGGGATGATCTCCTCGTCGCCATGGCCCCAGCCCAGGCGCAGCAGGTAGTTGCACACGGCCTCCGGCAGCAGCCCCTGTTCGCGCAGGTCGAGCACGGAGACGGCGCCGTGCCGCTTGCTGAGCTTGGCACCATCCGCCCCGTGGATCAGCGGGATATGGCCGAAGCGCGGGCGGTGCCAGCCCATTGCGTCATAGACCATGCACTGGCGGAAGGTGTTTGTGAGGTGGTCGTCACCGCGGATGACGTGGGTGATCGCCATGTCGTGATCATCCACGACAACGGCGTGCAGGTAGGTGGGCGTGCCGTCCGAGCGGAGGATGATCATGTCGTCCAGCTCGGTGTTGGCGACGGTGACATCGCCCTGCACCTCGTCGGCCACGACCGTCTCGCCGGCCTGCGGCGCCTTGAGGCGGATGGCGTAGGGCTGGCCGGCCTGGGCCGCGCCCGGCTCGCGGTCGCGCCAGTGGCCGTCGTAGCGGGGCGGGCGTTTCTCGGCGAGCGCGCGCTCGCGCTGGGCCACGAGTTCCTCGGGCGTCTCGTAGGCTCGGTAGGCTTGGCCCTTGGCCAGCAACTCGCGAGCGACTTCCGCATGGCGGGCCTCGCGCTGCGACTGGAAGACCGGCGGTTCATCGGGGCTGAGGCCGAGCCAGGCGAGCGACTCCAGGATCTGGTCCACCGCCTCCTGCGTGCTGCGGCCGCGGTCCGTGTCCTCGATCCGCAGCAGGTAGGCGCCGCCATGCCGGCGGGCAAAGAGCGCGTTGAACAGCGCGGTCCGGGCGCCTCCGATATGGAGGTAGCCGGTGGGCGAGGGGGCGAAGCGGGTACGGACGGTCATGCGCCATCTATACACGATCGCTTGCCTGCGGTTCAGGGGTGGGGCACGTCTGGTTGTGATGCAGTTGCCGCCACAACCCTGGGTGATCCGAACGCTGGAGGCCGAGCAAGGGCGCCTGGCGCTTTGGCTACCCGTGGCGATGGGCGTCGGCGTGCTGCTCTATTTCGCGCTGCGGTTCGAGCCGCCGGGCTGGTGGTCGGCCGTGGCGCTGCTGCCGGCGCCGCTCGCCCTTTGGCTGCGCGGCCGCAATCCGCTGCTGGGCTGGGGCGTGGGGCTGGCGGCGGCGGCCGGGGTCGGCTTTGCGCTCACGGCTTGGCATGGCGCGCGCGCAGCCCCGCCGCTGGACCTGCCGCGCGGCGCCGTCGTGCTGACCGGCACCGTGATCGAGACCGACCCGCTGCCCGGGGGCATCCGGCTGACGCTCGCCGATGTCCGCTGGGCGCCGGACATGGCGGCGGCAGCGCGGGTGATCCGCGTGCGGCTGCGCGCGACGGACCCGGCGCAGCCCATGCCGGGGGACCGAGTCTCGGTCCGCGCGCTGCTCCGCCCGCCCTCCGCGCCGGCCTATCCGGGTGCGTGGGACTTCCAGCGCGCGGCCTTCTTCGAGGGGCTGGGCGGCTCGGGCTTCGCGCTGGGCCCGCTTGAGATCACCGGGCAGGGCGGCGCGGCACCGCCGCTTTCGGCCATGCGCGCGCGGATCGAGGCGCGGGTGATGCAGGTGCTGCCGGGTGGCGTGGGCGCCATCGCGGCCGCCCTGCTGACGGGCGGGCAGAGCGCCATTCCCTCGCCCGACATGGTGGCGATGCGCGATTCAGGGCTCGCGCACCTGCTCTCCGTCTCTGGGCTGCACATTGCAATCGTGATGGGAATGGCGTTTTGGCTGGTGCGCGCGGGCCTCGCGCTGCTGCCGGCGCTCGCGCTGCGCTTCGGCACGAAGCCTGCGGCGGCGTTGGCGGCGCTGGCGGCGGGCGGTTTCTATACGGTGCTGACCGGCAGCCAGGTGCCGATGCAGCGCAGCTTCGCCATGGCCGCCCTGGTGACATTGGCGCTGCTCGCCGGGCGGCGGGCGCTCAGCCCGCGCGTGCTGGCCTTTGCCGCCGTGGCGGTGCTGGCGCTGCAACCCGCGGCCCTCCTCGGGCCGTCATTCCAGATGAGCTTCGCCGCGGTGCTGGCGCTGATCTCGGCCTTCGAGGCGGCGCGCCCCTGGCTCGCGAAGGGCGGCACGCCGCGCCCGTGGTGGCAGCGTGCAGGCCTCGTCGTCGTGGCGAGCGTGCTGACCTCGGTGGTTGCGGGCCTGGCGACGACTCCCTTCGGCTTGCACCATTTCGGCCGCCTCCAGCTTTACGGCGTGGTGGCGAACGCGCTGGCCGTGCCGCTGACCTCGCTGCTGGTGATGCCGGCAGGCATGGCGGCGATGCTCCTCATGCCACTCGGCCTCGAGGGTTGGCCGCTCTGGCTGATGGGACTCGGCATCGCGGGTATCCTCGGGGTCGCGCACGCGGTCGCCGCTTGGCCCGGGGCGGCGCTGGGGATGGCGCCGCTGCCGACGGGGGGGCTCGCGCTGATCGCGCTGGGCTTCTGCTGGCTCTGCCTGTGGCGCAGCTGGTGGCGCAGCTTGGGGCTGCTGGGCATCGGTGCGGGGCTCGCCGCCTGGAGCTTCGTGGCGTTGCCTGACGCAATGGTGGCCTCGGACGGAAGGCTCTTTGCGCTGCAGTCCCGTGGCGAGGCGTTCCTGGAGCGGCGGGCTGGCGGTTCCCGCTTCGTCGGCGATCTGTGGCTGCGGCGCCTGGGCGACTCCGAATGGGCGGCGCTGCCCGCTGCTGGCGAGGTGGCCGGCGGGCGCATTCGCTGCGCCGAGGGGGCCTGCACGCTGCTCGCCGAGGGCGGCGCGCCGGGCGTGATCCTGCTCCGCCCGCCGGCGCCGCCGCGCGGCCAGCGCAGTGTGCCCGAGATCCGCCGGGGCCCGCATCCCGCCTGCGGCCAGGCTGCCGTCCTCCTTTCGCCGGAGCCGGTGCGCGGGGGATGCCCCGGCACGATCGTCGTGGACCGCTTCTCGGTCTGGCGAGATGGCGCGCATGCCGTCTGGCTCGGCCCCGCAGGCCCGCAAGTCCTGTCGGACCGCGCCTGGCGGGGCGAGCGCCCGTGGGTGCCGCCACGGCCTACCCCGCGCGCCCAGCCAACGGAGCCTGCGGCCGCGACGGAGTGACGTCAGGGCATGGCAAAGCCCTGCACGAGGCTGGAGGCGAGCAGTGCCCAACCATCCACCAGCACGAAGAAGATCAACTTGAAGGGCAGCGCCACGACGGACGGCGGCAGCATCATCATGCCAAGCGACATGAGGATGGAGGCCACCACCATGTCGATCACGAGAAAGGGCAGGAAAAGCAGGAAGCCGATCTCGAAGGCGCGCTTCAGTTCGGTGACGAGGAAGGCGGGCATGAGTGCGCGGAAGGGCGCCTGCTCCGGCCCGCTGGCCGGCAGCCGCGCCAGTTCGAGGAAAAGGTTGAGATCGCTCTCGCGGACGTTGACGGCCATGAACTTGCGGAACGGCTCGGCCATGGCAGCGAGCCCTTCCAGCTCGGTCAGTCGGCCCTCGTTCATGGGCACGACGCCGAGGCGCCAGACGTCATCCAGCACGGGCTGCATGACGAAGAAGGACAGGAACAAGGCGAGGCCGATCAGCACCGGATTGGGCGGCACACCCTGCGCGCCGATGGCCGTCCGCAGCAGGGCGAGAACGATGACGATGCGCGTGAAGGCGGTTGCCATGACCAGGATCGAGGGTGCCAGCGACAGCAGGCCGATGAGCGCCGTGAGTTGCACCAACCTGGACGTGGCGCCGGCCTGGCCCTGCGCGCCGAGGTCGATGGAAACGGATTGCGCCAGCGCGCCGTCGCTGATCAGCAGCGCCGCAGCGATCCCGAGAAGGAGCCTCATGCCGGCGGCAGCCAGCCGAGGAACTGGTCACCCGCCGGCCCTGTCAGCAGCAGGGCCTCGCGGCCGTCGCAGGCGATGAGCACGAGGCGTCTGCGCGGATCGACGGCGCAGACCGAGCGCACGCCAAGGCGGCCGGGCGTGCGCTGAACGGCGCCGCGGCGCTGCGCGAGGCGCCCCGCCCCCCAGATCAGCAGCAGCACGGCGGCCAGCGCGGCGCCTGCCTGCGCCAGCGAGGATGGATCGATGAATGACATGCGTGGCCTCCTGCCGACGCGGGTGGAAAGGGCGGCTTGGTGCGCGCCGCTCAGGGCGGCGGGATGCAGATCGCCAGCAGATCGACCTCCCGCGTCAGGCCCATGAGCGGATCGAGCAGGGCCTGTGCGGCCGCGCCGGGCAGGCAGACCACGGCGGCGCAGAGGCGCTGCGCCTCGGCGTCGAGGCCACGCAGATCGACCTCCCGGCCCGAGAGGACGAGGGCACGGGCGACGGAGAGGGTGCCGCGCATGCTGTCGATCGCGGCCATGGTGGCGCGGATCTCCAGCGGGGCGTCGGCGAAGGCGGCCTGGGCGTCGGAGGCGGGAATGAAGGACTGCATGGGCAAAGAATGCCGCCCTTTGGTTAACAAACCCCGAAGCCGCGACGGCGCCGATCTTCACGATTCCTTCACCATGGCGGGTGTCTGATCGCCCCATGGACCCGACCCGCAACACGCCCATCGCCTTGGCCGAGCGTCGCCTCGCCTGGCTCGACTCGCGTCAGCGCCTGCTTTCGCAGAACGTCGCCAACGCGGATACGCCGGGCTACCGGCCCAGCGATGCGGTGCCCTTCCGCGAGGTGCTGGCGCGCAGCCGCCCCGCGGCCGGCATGGCCACGACCGATGCGCGCCACCTGACGCCGCAGCGACCCGTGGTCGGCGTACAGGAGCGCCGCACAGCCGAGCGCACGCCGAACGGCAACGCCGTCTCGCTGGACGAACAGGCCATCCGCATCGCCGAGACCGACCAGGCGCATGCACTCGCGATGGGGCTGCACCGCAAGTACGTCGGCATGTTCCGCACGGCCCTCGGCCGCCAATAACTGACAAGGGAGACCGCAGATGGACCTCGACCGCGCGCTTTCGATCTCCGCCGCCGGCATGTCGGCGCAATCCACGCGGCTGCGCGTGGTGGCGGAGAACATCGCCAACCGCGACAGCACGGGCCAGCAGCCCGGCGCCGACCCCTATCGCCGCAAGACCGTCACCTTCGCCAGCCGCGTTGACCGCGAACTCGGCGCGCAGACCGTCCGCGTCGCGCGTGTCGGCAAGGATGAGAGAGCCTTCCCCGAACGCTTCGAGCCGGGGCACCCGGCGGCCGATGCGCGCGGCTACGTGAAGCTGCCCAACGTGGACAGCATGGTGGAGAACATGGACATGCGCGAGGCCAATCGCAGCTATACGGCGAACCTCGCCGTGCTGGAGACCACGCGGGGCATGCTGCTCCGCGCCATCGAGACGCTGCGCTGATGCTCGCCCCGGTTCTTGGCGCAGCTGGCGCCGCGGCCGCCTACCGTGCGGCCCAGGGCGTGGCGCAAGGCGCGGGCGAGGCGCTCACGCAGGGTGCGAACTTCGCGGAGACGCTGACGCGGGCCGCTCAGAACGCCATAGACATCGGGCGTGGCGCAGATGCCGCCTCGACCAACGCGCTGACCGGGCAGGGCAGCGTGACCGATGTCGTGCTCGCCATCTCGCGCGCCGAACTCGCGCTGCAAACGACAACCGCCGTCCGCGACCGCGTGGTGACCGCCTATCAGGATGTGATGCGCATGCCGATCTGACGGATCGGAGGCGCACCCGCAGGAGGCGGGGCGACATGATGGAACAACCCGTGGCCATGGCGCTGCGAGAGGCCCTGTGGGTGACGTTGCAACTCGCGGGGCCGCCGCTGGTGGTTGTGCTTGTCATCGGCCTGGTGGTCTCGCTGCTGCAGGCGCTGACGCAGATCCAGGAAGCGACGCTGGCCTTTCTGCCCAAGCTCGCGGCCATCGGCGCGCTGCTGCTCTACACCGGCCCGATGATGGTGGACGTGCTGCAGGGCTGGTCGCTCCGGCTCTTTGATCAGGTGGTGGCGGTGGGCGGCCTGCCTTGATCGCGCCGACGGATGCGGCCCTGCTGGCCGCCCTGCCGGGCCTCGCCTTCCACGCCATTCTGATTCTCTGCCGGATGGGCGCCGCGGTGATGCTGCTGCCTGGAATTGGCGAGGCGGAGATCCCGGCGACGATGCGCCTGGCGCTCGCCTTCGGCCTGGTGCTGGCGCTGCTGCCCGTCCTTTCGCCCGACCTTCCGGCCTCGCCGGAGACGGTTTCGGGCCTGGCGCAGCTTGTCGCCACGGAGGTGCTGACGGGCGCGTGGATCGGCCTGCTCGCGCGCTTCCTGGCGCTCGCCCTGGCGCAGGCGGGGCAGGTCATCGCGCTGCTCATCGGCCTCGCCTCGCCCTTGCAAGGAGACATGGTGCTGGGCGGAACGGCGACGGCGCTCGCCCGGCTGCTCTCGCTGGCGACGGCAGCGCTGATGCTCTCCACCGGCCTCTACGAGCTTCCGCTGCGCGCGTTGGTGGACAGCTACGGCGTGTTGCCCGTGGGCGCGGCCCTGCCGACGGGCGCCGCGGCCGAGGTGGTGGCGCGCACGGTGGCCAGCAGCCTCAGCCTCGCAATGCAACTGGCCGCGCCCTTCGTGCTCGCGGCGATTTTCCTCAACGCCGGTCTCGGGCTCGTCGCGCGCCTCGCACCGCAGGCGCAGGTCTTCGTTCTGGCGGCGCCCGTGCAGATCCTGGGCGGCTTCCTGCTGCTCATGCTGCTGCTGCCCCAATTGCTCGAACTCTGGTCGCGCGCGATGACGGGCGGCTTTCTCGGGCTGCCGGGCGCAGGCGGCTGACGGATGGCCCAGGGCGAGGAAGAAGACGGCGCTGAACGCAACGAACCCGCCACCCAGCGCCGCCTCGACAAGGCGGCGGATGACGGTCAGGTCGCCCTCTCGCGCGAGGCGGTGGGCTTTGCCACGCTCCTGGCCACGGCCTCCGCCGCCGCGTTCTTCCTGCCGGGCGACATCGGGAAGGTGGTGGCCGCCATGCGTGGCACGCTGTCCCGGAGCCACGACATGGAGACGGGCCGCGCCGCCGCTGACTGGCTCACGCTGTTCCTTGATGTCAGCTGGCCCATCGCCGCCGCGGCGGTCCTCGGGGCGGTGGCAGCCACGCTGGCGCAGACGCGGGGCGTCATCGCGCTGGGGCCGCTCAAGCCCAGCCTCTCCAAGATCTCCCCGCTCTCGGGCTTCGGACGGTTGTTCGGCGCGGAGGGCCTGATCGAGTTCCTGCGGACGCTGCTGAAGCTCTGCATCGTGGGTGCGGCAATCTGGTACGTGGCGACCGACCTGCCTGGCCTGGCCGGGGTCATGGCGCTCCCGCCGGGCGAGATCGTCCCGGCCGCCGGGCGCGGCGTGCTGCGGCTGCTGGGAGCGACGCTCGCCGCCTTCGCCCTGCTGGCCGGGCTGGACATCCTTGTTGTGCGCTTCCGCCACCTCGAGCGGCTCCGCATGTCGCGCCAGGACCTGAAGGAGGAAGCCAAGGAGAGCGAGGGCGACCCGCTCATCAAGGGCCGCATGCGCCAGCTGCGCGAGGCGAAGGGCAGGCAGCGCATGATGGCCGCCGTCCCCCACGCGACCGTCATCATCACCAACCCCACGCATTATGCGGTTGCCTTGACCTATGAAGCGGGGCAATCCGCTGCGCCAAAGCTGGTGGCCAAGGGGGTTGATGCGATGGCGGCACGGATACGCGAGGCGGGCCGGGAGGCCGGCGTACCCATCGTCCCAGATCCGCCGCTTGCCCGCGCGCTTTACCGCCTCGAGCTGGACGCCGAGATCCCGGCCGAACACTGGGAGGCGGTCGCACGCATCATCGCCTATGTGATGCGCCTGCGCGGCCGCGCCGGATGACCACGCGCGGCTCCATTCCCCCGGCCGAGACGCTGATCGCGGCGCTGCCGCATCCTGCGGCCGTCATCGATTCCGCCGGGCGGGTCCAATTCGCCAACGCGGCCATGCGCCGGGCCCTCGGCGGCGCAGTGCTCATCCGCCCGGGAGACGCCGCCAGCCGTCTCTTCCCCGTGGCCGAGGCCGCCATCGCCGCCGCCCTGCAGGGCCGCACGCCCGAGCCGGTGGCCGGCGGCGGCGAGGGGCTGCTGCGCGTCCTGCCCGCCGGGGGCGGCGCGCTGCTGGTGCTGGAGCCGCCCTCCGCGGGGGGCCTTGCGCGGCTTGAGATCCTGGGGCGGCTCGCGGGGGGGATCGCGCATGACTTCAACAACCTCCTCGCCGTGGTGATGGGCGCGGCCGCGGCCTTGCGCCCGCTCGCGCCTGGCGAGCCGGCGCAGATGGAAATCGAGGCGATAGACGCGGCGGCCCAGCGCGGCGCGGCGCTGGTGCGCCAGCTTCTGGCCTTCGCGCGCCAGCAGGTCATGGCGCCGCGCGTCATCGACCTCAACGATTCGATCCGCCAAGTCGCGGTCCTGCTGCCGCGCCTGCTTGGCGGGCGGATCGACGTCACGCTCGACCTGGAGGAGCCGTCCCGGCGCATCCGCGTGGACCCCTCGCAGTGGGACCAGGTGCTGCTCAACCTCCTTGTCAACGCGCGCGACGCGATGGAAGGGAAGGGGCGCCTGCGCCTCGCGACCGGGCGGCGCCTCGTGCTGGCAGGCGAGGCGCTGAAGCCCGGCCGCTACGCCGTGATCGAGGTGACGGACAGCGGGCCGGGCATCGCGGCCGATGTGCTGCCCCGCATCTTCGAGCCGTTCTTCAGCACCAAGCTCGAGCGCGGTGGAACCGGCCTGGGTCTTGCCACTGTGCAGGGGATCATCGGCCAGTTCGGGGGCCAGATGGAGGTGGACAGCACGCCGGGCCTGGGTTCCACCTTCCGCATCCTGCTGCCGCGGCATGATGGGCCACCTGCGCCCGAGCCACCCCCTGCGATCGCGCCGGAACCGCCCACAGCAGAGGCCATCACGCCTTCCGCCGGCCCGGTCCTGCTGGTGGATGACGAACCCTCGCTGCTGCGCGTGGCACGGCTCTGCCTCAGCCAAGCCGGCTTCGTGGTCGAGACGGCCGGTGACGCGGAGGAGGCGATGGAGCGCATCGAGGCGGGTCTGAGGCCCGCCCTGGTAGCCACCGACGTGGCCATGCCGGGGATGGACGGGCTCGCATTGGCGCGCGCCGTCCGCCGCGTGCTGCCCGCGGTGCCCGTCCTGCTTCTCTCCGGCTACTCGCTGGCCACGGTCGACTCGGACCTGGCAACGGAGGGGTTCCGCTTCCTGGCCAAGCCCTACACGCCAGATGGCCTGCGCGATGCCGTGCGCGGTGCGCTGGAAAAGCCCTGATGCCTCCTTGCCAACGGGCCGTGTATAGAACATATTAAGAACATCGGCGCTGAGGCGGATTTCGACCTACCCTTGCTTCGTGGGGCGGCTTATCAGCGTGTCATCGGGTGGCGTTGTGCTGCCATAGGTTGTGCTTGAGAGGATTTCCAGAATGGAAAAGGGAAAAGCGCTCGACGCTGCGCTTAGTCAGATCGAGCGGGCTTTTGGCAAGGGCTCCATCATGCGGATGGGCAGCAAGAGCGCCATGGAGGGGATCGAGGTGATTTCCACCGGCTCCCTCGGGCTTGACCTGGCGTTGGGCATCGGTGGTTTGCCGAAAGGCCGTATCGTCGAGATCTACGGGCCGGAATCATCGGGCAAGACGACGCTCGCCCTGCACGCGATCGCCGAGGCGCAGAAGAACGGCGGAACCTGCGCCTTCATCGATGCCGAGCACGCGCTCGACCCGGGCTATGCCCGCAAGCTCGGCGTGGATGTCGAAAACCTGCTGATCAGCCAGCCGGACGGCGGCGAGCAGGCGCTCGAAATTGCCGATACGCTGGTGCGCTCGGGCGCGATCGACGTGCTGGTGGTGGACAGTGTGGCGGCACTCGTGCCCAAGGCCGAGCTTGAGGGGGAGATGGGCGACACGCATGTCGGCCTGCATGCGCGCCTCATGTCCCAGGCGCTGCGCAAGCTCACGGGGACGGTCAGCCGCTCCAACACGCTGCTGATCTTCCTGAACCAGATCCGGCTCAAGATCGGCGTGATGTTCGGCAATCCGGAGACGACGACGGGCGGCAATGCGCTGAAGTTCTACTCATCCTGCCGGCTCGAGATCCGCCGCATCGGCGCGATCAAGGACCGCGACGAGGTGACGGGCAACCAGACCCGCGTGAAGGTGGTGAAGAACAAGATGGCGCCGCCGTTCCGCCAGGTCGAGTTCGACATCATGTACGGCGAGGGCATCAGCAAGGTCGGCGAACTCGTCGACCTGGGCGTGAAGGCCGGCGTGGTCGAGAAGTCGGGCGCCTGGTTCAGCTGCGACGGCCAGCGGATCGGCCAGGGGCGGGAGAACGCGAAGCAGTACCTGCGCGACAACCCCGTCATGGCCGAGAGCATCGAGAAGCGCATCCGCGGCCAGGCGACGGTCGTGGCCAATGCGATGCTCGCGACGCCCGAGGCCGAAGCCGAGGGCGAGGAAGAGCCGGTCGCCTGAACGCTGCTACCGCGCCGGCTCCTGCGGCGGATCGCCGAAAAGGCCGGTCGCGGGGTGCAGCCCGGTCATCCCCGGGAGGCGGGCCGCAAGGCTCGCCGCACCCGCGGGCGTGACGCGGATCACGTAGATCCCGGCCGAAAGATCGACCGGGATCACGCCATAGCCGGCATCCACTTCGCCGGGTTCGAGGCCCCAGGCATCCGCCGCCTCGGCCAGTGTCGGCGGCGTGGTGCCGGGATGGTGAAACTGGAACATCATCCCGGAGCTCTCCGTCAACCCTTGCAGCCGCAGCCGCCACCACCGCCGTGGCTCTTGGCCGATGCAGGTTGGTCTGGCGCTCGCTCGGCATGCATCATGCCCAGGATATAGGCCTGCACGACCTCCTCGGCGAGTTGTTCCTCGTCCTCGCCCACCTCCGCCATCAGCCGTAACAGCCGCTCGCGGCCAGGGATCTCCCTTGGGAACTCGACCGGGCCGGGCGGCCGCGGAAAGTCGCGCTCCGGCAGGACGTTCTGGCAGAGCCAGGGGTAGCGCCGGCACAGGTCGAAGCGGAAGTGGTCCAGCGGCTCGCAGAGGGAGGGGAAGCGATCGCAGATGTTGATTGGCTTCAGCTCCACGCAAAGGCGCCGCGCGATCGTCCCGCCGTTCACCACGCCGAAGCCATGCGCCAGGTCGTAACCGCTCACCCCCAGGTCCCGGGCGGTGGAGGTGACGAGGGCGCGGGTTGCCGCGGGGCGCGAGGTGGGGTCGGCCGGGTTGAAGGGGCGGATGCTCCGCAACGCGGCCACCACGCCCGCGACCACGGGGCAGGCTGCCGAGGTGCCTCCATCCGCCGCATACACGCCCGACCCGCGGAAATGCGTGAAGCCCGAGATGTCCGGCTTGTTGAAGGCGAGCCGCCCCGGCCCGATCGAGGAATAGCCGACCCGAACGCGGTTCGTATCCACGCCCGCGACGCTCAGCACCGCCGGGTGGGAGTTGGCGCCACGGATCGTGCGCGCGGTCGTGTCGCAGCGGCCATCAGGGCAATCAGCGCCGCAATTGCCGGCCGCGAAGAGGATGTCCGCGCCCAACGCCTCCAGGGCAGTCACGGCGCGGTTCATCGGGTGGTTGATGTTGTCACTGTAGTTGCGCGGATCGCCCACCGGGAAATCCGAGGCCATGTTGAACAGCGCCCAGGAGTTGTTCACGACCAGGCTGCGCGCCTCGCCTGGCCGACGCGGCGCGGCCATGATGCCCTGCAGGCCGGCATAGGCGCGCACGATGTCGGACAGCAGCGTGCCGAAGTTGAGGGACTGCAGCACCGCGATGTCGAGCAGGGTACAGCGCGGCGCGGCAATGCAGACGTCGAAGGCGCACATCGTCCCATGGCCGACGGGCGCCTGGCCCGGCAACTGGCCCGCGATGCTTGAGAATGAGCGCGCGGCATCGAAGCCGGGCGTCTTCCCGCGGGCGTTCAGGTGGGCGAGGTTGATGCCGGTGTCCACGATCGCGACCAGCACACCCGCGCCGTCCATCCCGCAGCGCCGCATCCGCGTCACGCCCAGCAGGCGCTCCACGTCCGCATCGGTGCCGAGTGGTCCGCCGCCCGGGCATATGGTCGCCGTCTCGACCTCGCAATCGGCGTAGATGCCCGCGATGTTGCCGGGCAGCTTCGGCATGGGGCGATCCTCGGGCATCTGGCCGCGGATCAGCCAGGTGGCCGCCCCGGGGGACATGTTCACGTCGAACATCGCCCCGGTCTCACGCGCGTCGCCGTTGTGCTCGCGCCGGGTGATGGCGGGCAGGGCGACGGGGGCGAACTCCGTGTCGGGGCGGAAGCCCGGCAGTTCAAGCTTCTCCACGCCGCGCCCACTGGCGACCGCATCGGCCAGTTCGGCGCTGGCCCGCAATTCGATCATCACGCGTTTCATGGCGGCTTCTCTCCAGCCGGGGCATCCGGCGTGGCGGCAGGAAGGCCCCTGCCGGCCGCCTCGCGCTGTGACATGCGACACTGCGCGCGCATGGCCGCCCATCTCGCCAGACGCCGTTCGAGGCGGCAGAGTAATGGCCGATCCCTGCAAGGCACGCCCCGCATGACCCCTTTCGTCCATGGCAGCTCCGTCCGAATCGAGGGCAGGCCCGGCGGGCCGCTGGCCGGCCTTACCTTCGCCGCGAAGGACCTGTTCGACGTGGCGGGCACGCCCACGGGCGGCGGCAATCCGGACTGGGCGCGGCAGAACCCGGTGCCCACGCGCCACGCCTGGGCGGTGCAGACGCTGCTCGACGCCGGCACCACGCTGGTCGGCAAGACCATCACCGACGAAGTCTCGCTCGGCATCCTGGGCGAGAACGCCTTCGAGGGGACGCCGCTCAACCCTGCCGCGCCTGGGCATGTGCCTGGCGGCTCCTCCTCCGGTTCGGCGAGTGCCGTGGCGCAGGGTCTTTGCGACACCGCGCTCGGCACCGACACCGGCGGGAGCGTGCGCGTGCCGGCGAGCTTCTGCGGCCTCTACGGCATCCGGCCCACCCATGGCCGGCTCGACCTCACGGGGATGCTGCCGCAGGCGCCGAGTTCGGACACGACGGGCTGGTTCGCGCGGGATGCCGGGACCTTCGCTCGCATCTCGGAAGTGCTGCTGGGCGAGGCGATTCCGGATGCCCTGCCCACGCGCATCATCATCGCGACGGATGCCTTCGGCTTTGCCGAGCCCGCGACGGCGGCAGCGCTGGAACCCATGCTCCGGCGCCTGCGCGCGCTCATCCCCGATGCGCGCCTTGAGGTCATGGCCACGCCCGGCCTTTCCGCCTGGGGCCGCGCCCAGCGCGTGCTGCAGCCCGTCGAGGCGTGGGAAACGTTCCGCGAATGGGTCGAGCGCGACAATCCGCGCTTCGCCTTCAGCGTCGCCAAGGGCCTCGTGCTCGGCGCGATGTCGGGCGAGGCGGAACGCGGATGGGCTGAACTCATGCGCCGCGAGGTGCGCGGGCGGATGGCCCACCTGCTGCCTGCGGGCAGCGTGCTCGCCATGCCGACGACGCCCTTCGCAGCGCCCAAAGCCGGGCTGCCGCTGCCCGCGCTGACGCCGCTGCGCGACCAGATCCTTTGCCTCTGCGCGCAGGGCGGGCTCGCTGGACATCCGCAGGTCAGCGTTCCGGGCGCGATGGTGGAGGGGCGACCCGTCGGCCTTTCGCTCCTTGCCGCCCGTGGCGCCGACACGCTCCTCATCCGAACCGCACTCGCCCTGGAGGCCCAAGCATGATCCCCAACATCCCCGAGGTCGTCGAAGAGGTCCGGCAGAAGTTCGAGCGCTATGAGCAGGCGCTGATTACGAAGGACGTGGAGGTGCTGGACGACACCTTCTGGAATTCGCCGCACACGCTGCGCTTGGCCATCCACGAGAACGGCTTCGGCTTCGACGAGATCCATGCCCACCGCGTGGCGCGTCCCCCGGGTCCTGGCATCAAGCTGGAGCGCCTGCGCGTGGAAATCCTGACGCTGGGCCGGGACATGGCGGTGGTGAACCTCATCTTCAAAATGCGCGGCCGGGGCGATCTTCCCGCGCGCCAGACGCAGACATGGGTGCGCTTTCCGGACCTCGGCTGGAAGGTGGTCTCGGCGCATGTCTCGGTGACGGAGAGCACTCCGGCCTATTGATTTGCCTGGAGGGTGCCTCGGGCGCACTCGACAAAGCCGCCAAGCGGATCACGGCGGAGGCCGCTGGCGCTGCGCAGGAGGCTCCAACTGCGCGCAGCGCGGTGGAGGAGGCCTCAGCCGGCGTGCAGACCGTTGCCGCAGCCTCGGAGGAACTGGCCGCCGCCGTTGCCGAGATCACCCGTCAGGTCGCGCGGGCGAGCCAGGTCGGCCGCGCCAGCGAGCAGGTGCAGGGGACGGACGCCATCGTTCGCGGCCTCTCCGAAGGGGCGCAACGTATCGGCGAGGTGGTGCGGCTGATCAGCGACATCGCGGCGCAGACCAATCTTCTCGCGCTCAACGCCACGATCGAAGCGGCGCGCGCGGGCGAGGCGGGCAAAGGTTTCGCCGTCGTGGCCTCGGAAGTGAAGGGCCTGGCGGGGCAGACGGCCAGGGCAACGGAGGAGATCAGCCAGCAGGTCGGCGCCATCCAGGCCGCGACGGCCGAGGCCGTGGCCTCCATGCGGTCGATCGCGGGTGTCGTGGGCGAGGTGAACGAGGTGGCCACGACCATCGCCGCCGCGGTCGAGCAGCAGGGCGCCGCGACGCGCGAGATCGCGGGGGCGAGCGCCGGCGTGGCGCGTGGGACCGAGAATGCCTCGGCCGCCGTGATGCGCGCGGTGGAGCGCATCGGGGCCACGGCGACGGCGGTCACCGGCCTCGAGCGCATGGCCGAGGGGCTGCGCGGCGATGCCGTGAACCTGCGCGGTGCCGTGCGCGACACGGCCATCGGCCTCAGGGCTTCCTGAGGGGTGCCTATTGAGAGGGGGGGCCGGGCGCGGTAATTCACCCGCACACTTCTTTCAGGCAGCCCCTTCGATGAGCAGCAGCAACGACATCCGCGCGACTTTCCTTGGCTACTTCGCGCGCAACGGCCACCGCGTGGTGGAGAGCAGCCCACTCGTGCCGCGCAACGACCCGACGCTGATGTTCGCCAATTCGGGCATGGTGCAGTTCAAGAACACCTTCACCGGCCAGGAGAAGCGCGACTACGTGACCGCCACCAGCGCGCAGAAATGCGTGCGCGCTGGCGGCAAGCACAATGACCTCGACAATGTCGGCTACACGGCGCGGCACCACACCTTCTTCGAGATGCTGGGGAACTTCTCCTTCGGCGACTACTTCAAGGAGCAGGCGATCGAGCACGCCTGGACCCTGATCACCAAGGATTTCGCGCTGCCGAAGGACCGCCTGCTGGTCACGGTCTATTCCGAGGATGAGCAGGCGGCGGGCTTCTGGAAGAAGATCGCGGGCCTGCCGGAAGACCGCATCATCCGCATCCCGACCGACGACAATTTCTGGCGCATGGGCGACACCGGACCCTGCGGCCCGTGCTCGGAGATTTTCTTCGACCATGGCGACAAGATCCCAGGTGGCCCGCCCGGCAGCGCGGACCAGGAAGGCGACCGCTTCATCGAGATCTGGAATCTCGTCTTCATGCAGTATCTTGAGGAGCCGAAAGGCACGCGCAACCCGCTGCCCCGCCCGTCGATCGACACCGGCATGGGCCTGGAGCGATTCGCCGCCATTCTGCAGGGCAAGCACGACAACTACGACACCGACACCTTCCGCGCGATCATCCTCGAATCCGCGAACCTCACTGGCCAGGAGCCGGATGGCGAGTTCCGCGCGTCGCACCGCGTCGTTGCCGACCACCTGCGCGCCGGCGCCTTCCTGATGGCCGACGGCGTGCTGCCCTCCAACGAGGGCCGCGGCTACGTGCTGCGCCGCATCCTGCGCCGCGCGATGCGCCACGCCCACATCATGGGCGCGGCCGACCCGCTGCTGCACCGCCTTTTCCCGGCGCTGGAGCGGCAGATGGCGGCCGCCTATCCGGAACTCTCGCGCGCGGCGGCCCTTATCACCGAGACCTTCAAGCTGGAGGAGACGCGCTTCCGCACGCTGCTCGACCGCGGGCTGGGACTGCTGGAGGCCGAAAAGGCCAAGCTCGGCACCGGCGAGGCGCTGCCGGGTGACGTCGCGTTCCGCCTCTACGACACCTACGGCTTCCCGCTCGACCTCACGCAGGACGCGCTGCGCGCCGAGGGCCGCGCTGTGGATGTGGCGGGCTTCGAGACCGCCATGGCCGAGCAGCGCAAGCGCGCCCGCGCCGCCTGGGCCGGATCGGGCGAGGCAGCCACCGAGACGCTCTGGTTCGATCTGAAGGAAAAACTCGGTGCCACCGAGTTCCTCGGCTACTCGACCGAGAGTGCCGAGGGCAGCATTGCCGCGATCGTGGCAGATGGCGCCTCGGTGAACAGCGTGGCGCAGGGGCGCGACGTGACAATCATCCTCAACCAGACGCCCTTCTACGGCGAGAGCGGCGGCCAGCAGGGCGATGCGGGGGTGATCCGCGCGGGCGATGCCGTCATCCGCATCCGCGACACGCAGAAGAAGCTGGGCGACCTGTTTGTTCACGTCGGCAAGGTGGAGAAGGGCGACGTCAGCGTCGGCCAGCCGGTCGTGGCCGAGGCGGACCACAGCCGCCGCGGCGCCATCCGCGCGCACCATTCCGCGACGCACCTGCTGCATGAGGCGCTGCGCCGGCGCCTCGGCACGCATGTCTCGCAGAAGGGCTCGCTCGTTGCACCCGAGCGGCTGCGGTTCGACGTGTCGCAGCCGATGCCCATCGGCGCCGAGGACCTCGCCTGGGTCGAGGCCGAGGTGAACGCCCGCATCCGCGAGAATGCCGAGGTCACGACCCGTCTGATGACGCCTGATGCCGCCGTTGCCGAGGGCGCGATGGCGCTGTTCGGGGAAAAGTACGGCGAGGAGGTCCGCGTCGTCGCCATGGGGCATGACCCCGAGGCAGTGGACCGCAAGGGCAACTACTCGATCGAGCTTTGCGGCGGCACGCATGTGCGGCGCACGGGCGATATCGGCATGTTCCGCTTGGTCTCCGAAGGCGCCGTTGCGGCCGGAGTGCGTCGCATCGAGGCCATCACGGGTGCGACCGCCTATGCCGCCATGGAGGCGGATAGCCGCCTGCTGCGCGAGGCGGCCGGCGCGCTGAAGGTGAACCCAGCCGATCTTCCCGCCCGCGTGCTGGCCCTGGTGGAGGACCGCCGCAAGCTCGAACGCGACCTGACCGAAACGCGCAAGAAAATGGCGACCGGCGGCGTCGAGGTCGAGACGGTGGCCGGGCTGCGCCTGGCGCTCCGCGACCTCGGCGACATGCCGGGCAAGGAGTTGAAGGGCCTGGCGGAGGCCATCCTGAAGGGCGGCGCCGCCGATGTCGTGGCGCTCGTCTCCACTGCCGAGGGCAAGGCCAGCATCGTCGTCGGCGTGGGCGATGTGGCCAAGGGCCGCGCCGATGCCGTGATGCTGGTGCGCGCGGCCTCGGCCGCGGTCGGCGGGAAGGGCGGCGGCGGGCGGCCCGAGATGGCACAGGCCGGCGGTCCCGATGCCGACAAGGCCGAGGAGGCGCTGGCTGCCGTCAGGATTGCGCTGGCCACCGCTGGCTGATCGCGCGCCCCTGAGGTCGAACCTTGATGGCCGGTCGGCGGCCAAACGAAGCCGCCACTGGGCGAGCTTTGCGATTGCCAGCGCCGGTCCGGTCATGCCATTGCCCGGCCCAGGAATGGGGGCGCTGGAGGAATCGAACGCCTACCGTTTCAGGGCAGGGCACAGCGTTTATTTGGCTTGCACCGATCGGATGCCGTACGGGTAGCGGGCGGTGCCCGGTTTTGG
>Ga0105047_10003936_pt1 | contig 26057 bp, 21 predicted proteins | sample MAT04_FD_78384 | JGI IMG/M metagenome (GOLD analysis project Ga0105047, IMG submission 78384) | Freshwater microbial communities from Lake Fryxell liftoff mats and glacier meltwater in Antarctica - MAT-04 (megahit assembly) | ecosystem: Environmental > Aquatic > Freshwater > Ice > Liftoff...
CTAACAAGGGATTAGCTGGACGGAATCGTCCAGCCAATACACCCAATAATGCTGTTAACTATAAAAGCAAAATACGTACCAGATCCACTGCTTTCGTTGTGTCGTACCAAAAACGTTCAAAAATCCAGTGGACTTTTTGCCTCTTTCGCGGTTTTACTCGGTATGCAGCGGAACAAAGACGGGGTCGAGTCTTTGCTTGACTCATCTCATATGTGAAATGCCCCTCAATGTCCATTTTTCCAAAGTCCACATATTTCCAAAACATCCTAAGTTAACGGACAGATAACAGGTAGAAAATATTTCCAAAAACTATCGGTTGGCCAAGCAAAACAAGAGCGTCTGGCATCCTTCAAGGTACCGCAGGAGGTAAGCAGCCAGTGTCGCAATTGTTAGAGATTGAAAAATCCATAAGGTTGTTTTCCGAGAAGGCTGCTGATGGTGGGCCAAATAAACTATTTTGCCCGAACATACAGCACCTTCTGGCTCGACTCCGATGCCTGCCGTTCTTCGGTCAGAAAGAGATCAGTCCTTGCCCTGACTAGGTCCGAGAGTTTCTTATAGCCGTAAAGCCTGGCGTCAAAGTCGGGTTGCAGCTTGGTCAGATAACTGCCGAAGGTACCAAGCTGCGCCCACCCGGCGTCATCGGTTGATTGTTCCAGGGCGGACAGAACGAATTTTTTCGGAAAGGCCAGGTTGGTCGGCCCTGTTGTCTCGGCGGAGGCCTTGCTTGGCACGGGCTTTTGCTCGCCTTCATCTTTGCCCGGCTGCCCGGCAGGCTCTGCATGATGGCTGGGACGCAGGACTTCGGTAAAGACAAACTTGTGGCAGGCATTCCGGAACGCCTCGGGGGTTTTCTTTTCACCAAAGCCAAGAACCGTCAACCCCTCCTCCCGTAAGCGCATGGCAAGACCGGTGAAATCGCTGTCGCTGGTTATCAGGCAGAAACCGTCAAATTTCCGGGTGTAGAGTAAATCCATGGCATCGATAATCAGCGTACTGTCCGTGGCGTTCTTGCCGGTTGTGTAAGCAAACTGCTGCACCGGTTTGATGGCGTATCGCTGCAGCACTTTTTTCCATGAGGCACTGGTTGGTGCAGTGAAATCGCCATAAATGCGCCGCACGGTGGCCTCGCCAAATCTCGCTATCTCGGCCAGGAGACCCTCAATAACTGCCGCTTGCGCGTTGTCGGCGTCGATGAGAACTGCCAAGCGAAGGGTCGGTTCTTCCGATTCGATTTTTGCTACCAGCCGCGGGGATACCATGATGTCTCCGATTTTTAACGTTAAGTTCGTTGGATGGGGACGAAAAGTTTGCCTTGTATTGGTTCCTTTTTTTCGATAGGTTGTCAAGAAATATTTCCCGTCGATGCGGTATGCGTACCACGCCAAGTCAGGAAAGGCGCACGGGATAAGAATGGCGCCTGAGGGGCCACCGAGTGTGCATTATCTTCTTTTTTCACAAAGCAAAAGAAGGTACAATGGAAGTAGTCGCCAAAGGCAACCATCGTCTTGATAAACCAGTTTGATCGTCTTGATAAACCAGTTTACAAGCCAACACAATACCCCAAGGAGTTATCATGCCTTACGTCAATATCCGGGTTGCCGGAACCCTCACCAAGGAACAAAAACAGAAGATCAGCAAGGGCGTTACCGAGGTCATCTGCAAGGAGGCCAACAAGCCGCCGGAAGCCGTGCTGATCTTTATCGACGAGGTTCCGCACGAGAATATCGCCAAGGCCGGCAAGCTCATGGAACCGCCGAAATAGGCAGACAAAACCTGCTTGATACGGCACCGGCGGAGGATTTTTCCGGTGTCGTTTTTTACCCAGTTACGGCAGCATCGCCAGATATTCGGCTTCTGTGACGATCCGCACCCCGAGATGCTCAGCCTGGGTCAGCTTGCTGGCACCGACCTTTTCGCCGCAAACCAGGAGGTCGGTCTTGCCGGTGATGCTCTCGCCGATCTTGGCCCCAAGGGCTTTGGCCTGCTTTTTCATATCGTCCCGGCTGCCGGTTTGCATTGCCCCGGTAAAAACGACCAGTTTGCCTGACAGAGGTCCCTCGCCGGGCAGCTCGCCCGCCGTTTTTACCGGGGTGGCAATGAGATTAAAACCCAGGCCGTACAGGGCATCGAACAGCGCCGCCGTTGCCTTCATTCCGGCCAGCATCTCTTCGGCGGTTTTTTCGCTGAAGCCCTTGATGGCAATGATCTCCTCCCGGGTGAGCGCAAACACCCGTTGCAGTGGATGGGCGGCCAGCAGTTTTTCACAGTTGCCCATGCCCATCCGGTACATGCCGAAGGCGGCGAGGAAGCGCCAGTCCTCAATCGGCAGCAACAGGCTGCGTTGCAGCTGGGTCACCATATTCTCAGCCTGTTTCGGCCCGAAGCCGAGGCCGACAAAGTCCTCTTGCCCGAGTCCATAGATTATCGGAATCGTGGCCTTGCAGCCATCGAAGATCTTCCGTACCGACGACGGGCCGAAGCCGTCGATATTCCCAAGGACCTTGAAAAAATGTTCAATGGCATGGGTGATCTGCGCCGGGCAGTTCATATTGTTGATGCACAGGAGAAAATCACTTTCCCAGACCAGCGGCGAGCCGCAGCTGGGGCAGGCGCTCGGCAGCTCCGGCGTAACCGGGGTCAACACCTCTTCAATCTTCGGGATCACCTCGCCGCTGCGTGACAGCCGGATGATCGCCCCCGGCCCCACTCCCTTTTCCCGCACCATATTATAGTGGTGCGCCGTCGCCCGCTGGATCAGGGCACCGCTCAACCGCGTCGGTTCAACCTCGGCCACCGGATTGACCCGGCCGGAGCGGGATGTCTGGGGAATGACCCGCAATACCTTCACCTCGGCGGTTTCGGTGTTTTTCTTATAGGCAATCTGCCAGCGATGATGGTGTCTGGTCGCCCCGAGATAGTCGCGCAGAATGGCATCGGAAATCTCCAAAACGATGCCGTCGACATCAAAATCGACATCCTGCCACAAACGATCGACAATACCCTCAAAACCTGCGGCCAGCGCCGCCCACGGCCCCTGCCAGCAGGGCAGCATATTGAAGGGAAAGAAGACTGCATGGCCGGAACGTATTGCCTCTTCCGCCGGACCTTCAAGTTCCTTTTCTTTTATGAGGCTGGCCTGGAAGTTTCGCGAGTTATCAAAGATTGTTGCTAGATGGTCGCGAAAATAGCTGCGGCTGACGACGACTTCCCCGGCCCCAAGTCCCCGCCGCCCGCCTGCTGCCACCTGTAGACCGCGCTCAAAGACCCGGGTGATGTCCGTGCCTCTCCTGCCGTCGCCGCGGGTGTAAAGGGTTTGCCCGTCATCGTAGGCGGCATAGCCGTCAAGCTTCGGCATAACCTTGAAAACCAGGCCGGCAAAGTCGCGGCCGCACTCCGCGGCGGCCTTCTCGATCCGTTTGGCCCAGTTGACGATGGCGGCAAAGCCATAGGCCTTTTCGGTGGAGAGCATACGCACCGGCAGCTCGACGGTCTTGGCTTCAATCAGTACCTCCGGCTCGACTGTATGCAGGAAGGGATGGTCGGGATGGCGTTTTTTGAGCTCGGCCAGAAAAGTAAAATCATACAGGGCGTCGGCAATAAGCTCTTCTCCGCCCCGGTACAGCAGGTTGGCGAGCTGCAAAAATTCCTCAAGCTGTGGGTCGGACAAAGACCTCGCCGCAATCTCGCCGCCGCCGATGACCACCACTTCTTCCTCCGACAAGGTCGTCAAAGTGAATTGCCCCTCCGCCAAAATCGCCCTCTGACCATCGCTTAAACCGACACTCTTTCCCATCGCTTTTTTATCCCTTCTCATGTACATATTTCTGTCAAACACTGCCAAAACCTACCACCAAGGTAGGTTGTAATACTTTTTCCCTAAGTCGACAAGCCGAGGAATTCATGATGCAAACAATTGATCTGCGCAGCGATACCGTCACCAAACCCTCCGAAGCCATGCGCCGTGCCATGGCCGGCGCCGAAGTCGGCGACGATGTGTACCGCGACGACCCAACGGTCAACCGGCTGGAAAGCTTTGCCGCCGAATTCCTCGGCTTTGAAGCGACGATTTTTACCGCCAGCGGCACCCAGGCCAACCTCATCAGTATCCTGTCGCACTGCGGCCGGGGCGACGAGTATATCGTCGGGCAAACGGCGCACACCTATAGATACGAAGGCGGCGGTGCCGCCGTGTTGGGCAGCGTCCAGCCGCAGCCCATCGAATTCGAGGCGGACTCGACCCTGTCTCTTGCCAAGGTTCTGGAAAAAATCAAACCGGACGACATCCACTTCGCCAGAACCCGCCTCCTCTGCCTGGAAAACACCCAGAACGGCAAGGCCCTGCCGCTCGCTTACCTGGCCGAGGCTGCCGCCTTTGCCAAGAGCAAGAACCTTCGACTGCACCTCGACGGGGCAAGGCTTATGAACGCCACCGTCAAGCAGGGGGTGGCAGTTCGGGAAATCACCCGCCATTTCCACTCGGTTTCACTGTGTCTCTCTAAAGGGCTGGGGGCACCGGTCGGCTCGCTGCTGGCTGGTGACCGGGCCTTTATTGAGGAGGCCAGGAAGTGGCGAAAGATGACCGGCGGCGGCATGCGCCAGGCTGGCATTCTCGCCGCCGCCGGGCTGTACGCCCTGGAAAATAATATTGAACGACTGGCGCAGGACCACCAGCATGCGGAAATTCTGGCCCGGGGCTTATCGCAGTTTGCCGATGTAACGGTTGATAGAAATCCCACCCAGACGAACATGGTGTTCTTCAGCGCCGGGGCGGAAACCACGCAGGCACTGGCCGATTTTCTCGGCCGGCGGCAGATCCTCATCAGCCCCGGGAAAACCACCAGGCTGGTCACCCATCTGGATATCAGCCGTGAAGATGTCAGTACCATCCTCGATGCCTTCGCTCAGTTTTTTGCAGCACGCCGAAGCTGAACAGGGTCCGCTCAGACGGAACTGACGGCACAAACCGAAGCGACGCCATCCTGGTCGAGAAGGTCGAAAAAACTCTCCACCACGTCGACCGTCCAGGTCTGCTTTTTGGTGCACGGATCGCAGGTCCACAGCCAGTGGATGGTGCTGTCGAAAAGAGGCCAGGTCGAACAGGCCACCCCGTGCAATGGCGGTTTGAGCACGGTTGCGACCTCGGCGACGGTGGGCAATCGCCAGGTGTCCCTACCCTGCCAGCGGCTGCTGTTGAGGTACGCGACATATTCCCCGGCCTGCTGCCAGTCGAGGGTAAACCCGGCGCCATAGCGCTGCCAATGCAGATCGTTGTTCCGCTCATGGGCCACAAGCGGGCCGACGGCGGCAAAATCCTGCAAGGCATAGACCAAGGGCCGGAACAACTCATCCAGTCCAAGGGTGGCCCGAATATCCTTCCACATCACCCGTGCCGGTTCCCGGCGCACGCTCTGCCGCACCGAGGCAGGTGCCGGCTGCCAACCGCAGGGAACATTCTTTTCGTTCAGCGGCAGGGTCTGCAAGGCCAGGCGCATCTCCTGGGCCGTCTGAAACCGGTCCTCCGGTTTCCTGGCAAGAGTGCGCCCAATCCACGCATCCCACAATGGCCCGACCTCGGGATTCATGGCGCTGGCCGGCGGCGCCTCGCCCTGATGATGGTCAAAGAGACGGCCGGTCAGCATGCGCAGCCCCATGATCCCGAGGCTGAAGAGGTCGGCCCGGCCATCCACCCGCTGCGGCTCCCTTTCCTGCTCGGGCGCGGCATAGAAGGGGGAACCGATCTGCATGCCCGGCACCGTCGTACTCTCCTCGCCCCGCACCCGCGACAGGCCGAAATCGATGATCTTCACCCGGTCGTCGCTGGTCAACATGAGATTATAGGGTTTGATATCGCGGTGGATAATCCCGGCAAAATGCAGCCGTTCAAGGCCTTTTAAGGCCTGAATCAGGTAGATTTGGGTCTTGGCGGCAGAAATGATCCGCGACGGCGCCTCGACCCGGTACGATTCGCCGATAAAGGCGCCGAGGGAATGGGCGAAATATTCAAGCACGATAAAAGGCCGGCCCTCGTGCGCATCACAGTCGAGCACCTTGGCCACGTGGTCGTGGGTAAGGGCGCCCATGATCTTTGCCTCGGCGACGAAGAGCTCTTGCAGCCGCTCCTCGCCGACCAATTCGGCGAATATTTCGTTACGCGGCTGCAGGATCTTCAGTGCCACCAAGCGACCGGTGACCGGCGCGCGGGCTTTATACACCATGCTCATGCCGCCGCGACCGAGGCGACCGACCACCTCGTATCTGCCGATTTTTTTCATATTTTACCCAAGACGTGTGGCGTAGGTTTCGGGAAATCCTCTTTCCCTGATTTTCTGCATAGTAGTTGGGTAATCATAGGCGATAAACAGCACCTCAAGGGTAGCCGCAACCGTGTCCCAGAGCAGGTACTTGGCGCGATTGTCGCCATCCCGTGGCTGACCGACACTGCCGGCATTGATGATATATTTTTGCCCCGGCTGCAGAGCCAGGCACTCCTCACCTAAGGGCCGGCGGACAATCGCTCCATGTTCCTGCCGGACAAGCTGCAGCTTGTGGGTATGGCCGAGAAAAAGGAGGGCAAAGGGGGCGGTGGCGAACAATGTCGCCAAGGTGTCATCGGATTGCCGGTTGAGATAGCGAAAGACGGAGAGCGGCGGAAAGCCATGGACGAAGTAGGCGGTGGCGAAGGCAAGATACTTCGGCAGGGTGTAGCAGTAGGTCAGATTGACCTCGGAGAGGAGGTTGGCGGTGGCGATATTGTTGTCAGCCGCCTGGAAATTCATCCAGCGCCGTGCCCGCAGGTCGAGGAGGGCAAATTCATGGTTGCCGAGGATCGATTCGTAGCCCTGGCGGCGTATTTGATCCACCACCTCCTCGGGGTCCGGCCCATAGCCGATATTGTCGCCGAGGCATACTACCCGGTCTACCCGCCGCCGCTGTATATCGGCACTGACCGCCTCAAGGGCTTCAAGGTTACCGTGAATATCCGAGACAACAGCAACTTTCATGCACGCCCTCACTCCCCCCTTTTTTCTTCCAGCTCGTCCCAGCGATGGTAGAGCCGTTCTACCTCCAGTCTGGCCTTTTCCAGATCGTGCCAACAATTGGCAAGCGTATCAGCAGCGGAGACAACGTCGGGCAACAGCATCATTTCTTCCAGTTCCGCTACCCGGCTTTCCCCGGCGGTGATTTTCTCCTCAATCCGCTCATATTCGCGCTGGTCGATGTAGGACAAGCGGCCTTTGTTCTTGGCCGGGACGGGGGCAGCTCCATTCCTGCCGGCACTTTTCTCCCGTAGCGTGTCTTTTTCCAGCGACTGCGGCAGATCGCTCAGCCACTGTTCGTAGTCGGCATAATAGGAGACGCCGGCACGGCCACCGAATCCGAGCAGCCGGTGACACACCCGATCAAGGAGAAAGCGGTCGTGGGTGACCAGGATCAAGGCCCCGGGGAAATCAATGAGACTCGTTTCCAAGACATCGAGGGAGGCAATGTCGAGATCGTTGGTCGGCTCGTCCAAGAGGAGAATGTCCGCCGGCCGACGCATCAGACCGGCGATGAGGATGCGCGCCTGTTCGCCGCCGGACAGCTGGCCGACCGGGGTTTCCAGCTGATCCGGACGAAAAAGGAATTTCTTGGCCCAGCTGGCAACATGCAGGGAGCGGCCGCAATACATTACTGCATCGCCTTCGGGGGCCAGGGCCCGGCGTAAGGTCACCGTCGGATCGATGGACTCACGGTTCTGGTCGAAGGTGACGATTTTGATATTATCGGCGGTTTTCAGGGTTCCTGAGTCCGGCAGCACCTGGCCATTGCCGGTCGCCCCGGCGATGATTTTCATGAGCGTTGATTTACCGCAACCGTTTCTCCCCAGGAGTCCTAGGCGGCTGCCGGGCGCCAGGATGATATCCAGGTTGGTGAAGAGGACTTGGTCGGCGTACGACTTGCTCAGCCCCACTGCTTCGAGCAGTTTTCTGGTCTTTCGCCCGGTGGCCTCGAAATCGATCTGGACGCTGGCGATCGAGCGGTTTCTCGCCTTCACATCGGCCAGCTCACCGGTAAGTTTGTGCGCCTCGTCGATGCGATATTTGGCTTTAGTGGCGCGGGCCTTCGGACCGCGCCGCAGCCACTCGATTTCCCGTTTGGCTTTGTTGGCCAAGCGCTCCTCTTCCTGCGTTTGTCCGGCGAGAAAAAGCTCGCGTTTTTCGAGAAACTGCGAATAGGAGCCCTGCACCTCAAGGGTTCCATCGGGATAAAGGGAGGAGAGTTCGATGATCCGGTTGCTGCAGTTTTCCAGGAAATGGCGATCATGGCTGACCAAAAGATAGGCGGAGGGGGCGGCGCCACCACCAAGCATTTTTTCCAGCCAGAGGATGCCTTCGATATCCAGATGGTTGGTCGGTTCATCCATAACCAGCACATCGGGAGCGACGAGAAGCGCCCGGCAGATCGACAAACGCTTGCGCCAGCCGCCGGAGAGGTTTTCAACCGGAGCATCGGCATCCGGAAATTCGGCCCGACTGAGCAGGGTGTGGACGCGGTTGTATTTCTCGGTTTCCTCAAGATCCTCGCCCATGATGGCCGTCAGCAGATTGGCTGTTACGCTCTTTTCCAGGTCGAAGATGTCTTCCTGGGCCAGATAACTGAGACGAACAAATTTTTGTCGAACCACCTGGCCGCTGTCAGCGTCCTCAAGTCCACAGATAATTTTCAGAAGAGTTGACTTGCCGGAACCATTGGGTCCGATGACGCCGATTTTCTCGCCGCTGTTGACCACCAAGTTGATATTTTTAAAGAGATTTTGAGCGCCGAAGGATTTGCCGAGGGCTTTGCAGGTTATCAGATTTGCCATGACTAAAAAGAAAAACTCCCAGACTATTCCTCCCGTAAGCACTTGAATACTCACGACGGATAAATTTTATATTCAGCAATTACAGTGCGTTGCTCAACCATGCGAGCACATGCCTGTGACGTTTTATTGTTGCTTAATTTAAATCTCCTGAGTATAAGCTATAAAAATTTTCGTGCGTTTTTGCCTTACGGTGACAAAATCATTGTATCATTGACTTCTATTCTCAGCATTTTTCCGGAGAAGGTATTGTCGGCAACAGCGATCCGGCAGATCCGCTTGCAAACAAGAAATTCATCATACTTTTTGTTTTCGCTCTTAACAACAGTTTTGGACTTGAATTATGGATGAACAGTTGCACATCATCATTGCCGGCAACCAGGGCAAGATCACACGCTTTCGATGGTCTCGCCGCAACCTGTGGTTCTGCCTCAGCTTCTCCACTGTTTTCTGCCTTTCTTTGACTATCACCAGCCTTTTCTCCTTTGCTCTTTTCACCGAAAACCGTACTATCTCCTCGCAGCTTGCCGAACTGCGCGAACAGCTTCGCACCAGCGCCGAACTCATCACCGAGAGCCAAAGGGACAGTGAGGCACAGCAACTCAAACTGAACTTGAAGGTTGCCAAACTCGAATTAAGCAGTGTCAAACAGGCGGTGGCCTTCAAGGCGGAGAAAGAAAACCTCCTCTCGACCGCCGTCAATGAACTGGCGGAACGAAGCGTACTTATTGAAAAAATGATCGACAGCATCGGCATTGAGTTGCCGGTGGAGGTTAAAGAAGGTAAAAGTAACAGCGGCGGCGTCTTTATCGCACAACCTCAAACGAACCGCGACGCCCTTCTTAATCGGGCCGACAAATACTTGAAAGCCATCCGTTTTCTGCCCTTTGGTCGACCGGTTGATGGGCCCATTACCTCCGAGTTCGGCAAACGCGTGGACCCGGTCAATGGCAAAGCCGCCTTTCATACCGGCATCGACTTTCGCAGCAAACCGGGAGAGAATATCTACGCCACCGCCGACGGCATGATTGACAAGGCGTTTTACAACGGCAGTTATGGCAATTATGTGCTCATAGACCACGACAATGGCTATGAAACGGCCTTTTGCCACCTCAATAAATTTCTGGTTCGCCCCGGGCAAAAGGTGCACCGTGGGCAACTCATCGGCTTCGTCGGAAATTCCGGGCGATCCACAGGCCCGCACCTGCATTACGAAGTCACCCTCGACGGGGAACCTATCGATCCTTATATGTTTATGAAAGTTGCCAGCGCGCCTGAAGCACCCGGCCCTACCTCGGAGAAACGCTAAAAATGGGAATGTTTACTAAAAGTGGAGTGGACCAGGAAATGCAGAAGGTTGACAGTGAAGTAATATCCTCGATCATCGACAAGACTATGATCATCACCGGGGGCATAACCTTCAAAGGAAAGGCCCGAATAGACGGCGTCATCAACGGTAATATCGAAGGAGAACACCTGGTTCTCAGCGAAACCGGACGCATCAACGGCGATATAACCGTCTCCTCTTTAAATTGTTACGGGACTATTGAGGGGAACATTAAAACCAGTATGCTGACGGCGCGAAAAAATTGCTCCATCAACGGCAAACTTGAGGCAAACAGTCTGACCGTAGAGTCAGGGGCAGGGATCCAGGGAGAAATCAAGGTGGTAATCGAGGGTCACCAAGCCAATGGATCATAAGAGTGACATTTCCTATGACTTTTCATCCTAAGGTAGTCAATCTCATAAAGTGCCCCCATTGCGGTAACGAAAAGGATTTCTTCGAAATTTCCGATGATGTCGTCACCACGACGCACTATGTGCAAAACCCCGACGGCAGCTTCACCATTGAAGAAAGAAGCTCACAGGCTTTGGGCGAAGTCAAACTCTTTTGCGGCGACTGCGAAGAGGATCTGACCTCTTTTCACCAACGGTTCTCGGAGATGATCTTTTGAAGGATCAACCCACCATTGTTCGTGACAACCAGACGCTTTTCGCCTCCTACCAACAACTCAAAAAAGACGACATCATCGTTGGTCGCCTCCGTCTGAAGCCGGGCGAGGAACACCTTCTGACCGACCTGCTGGCCAGGGGCATTTGCATGGTACCATCGGCAACCGCCCAATTGGCAAGTCGCTCCAAGGTCTTCCAGACGCGAATCTTCAGCAAATACTTGCCGCCGGACAGCCTGGCAATCTACGATGCCCAGACCCTGCTCCAGGTTTCTTCCCTCTATCTGCAACGCGGACACCATCGGGTGGTCCTCAAGCTGGACCGGAAAAATGGCGGCCTTGGCGTGCATATTTTCACCAGCATCGAAGATCTTTACAACCAGGTGAGTGTCGCGTCCTACCCCTTTCCTTTTATCATCCAACCCTTCCAATCCGAGTGCCGAGATATTCGGGTCATCATTATCGGTGACTACTGCGAAGCGTACGAAAGAAGCAATCCTTTCAACTTTCGCCAGAACCTGCACTGCGGCGGAGAGGCGAAACCTTACTCCCTATCAGATCGACAAATGACCTTTTGCCTTGAGGTAATGGAGCGTGGCGCTTTTCCCTATGCACACCTTGATCTCATGCTCACGCCGGATGATGGTATCCGCCTGTTGGAGATCAACCTCCGCGGCGGTCTGAGGGGTGCGAAAATATCGGGGCAGGAATACCAACAAAGAATTGCAGCTGTCCACCAGAAAACACTTGAGGCTTTGCATTTTGCCTCGGTTACCGGATAATTCCATTTCTAAATCAACAGCAACACTCATTTTCGGCGAGGCAGATCCCATAAAAAAATAAAAAAAAGGGGGAATGGCAAAAGCCATTCCCCCTTTTTTCAATTAAAAAAGCAGCTGAATATTAGACACAACCGGTGGGTTTCGGCAGGCCGGCCATTTTACAGGCTCCTTTGCCAGGTCCGGAGGGGAACAGCTCATAGATTCTTTTCAGCGGAAAGCCGGTGGTTTTAGAGAGGATACGAACCATCGGAGCAATTCCGTTTTTCTTGTAGTACTCTTGCAGGGCGTCGATTACTTTGACATGCTCGTCGGTCATTTCGGCGATACCTTCAACGCCTTTTACATAATCAACCCACTCCTGATTGAAATCATCACCTTTGAGCAGGAATCCATCTTCATCAACCTCGAAACTCTTACCATTGTGAACTAATGTTGGCATTGCAACCTCCTTGAAATATTATTTTATGGCTTACGCCGTTTTATAATTCAAAAACTGACTTGTCTTATTACTATAGGCAAATCGATTTGTCAAGCGATTGAAGAATCATTTATCAGTCAACTGAGAATCTTCCGTTTTGATTATTATTATAATAATATCATATATATATAAAATAATATCATGGCATTGCATATCTTTACCGGGTGTTCCCAAAGGCTCTGGCCAAGCCCAAATGACTATGGCTGAACAGCGTCCCATCTTAACGTTGTCCCAACCTGAATAAAAGGATTTTTCCTTGCAGTGTAGAAAAAGAAAGAGTAAATCGATGTGTTATCGAACCAGTGGCTTGCAATGCCAAGGGAGTGGTGGGGTTTTTCCCGCCCCCTCCCCGAAACATTCAAGGTTTTTGTCAACCCCAAACTCACATTAGATATATTCATGCTGCAGATACTCCGTAGAAAGGCACAATCTCCCTTCATCCAGGCAATCGTCGTCATCATCGCCCTGGTCTTCATCTTCTGGGGCGTCGGCACCAATATCGGGCAAAACAATCAGGCGGCGATTGCCGTCAATGGCGAGGAAATCTCCTTCCAACAGTTTCAGCAGGCCTACGACCGGGCATACCAACAACTCGGCAACCAATTCGGCGGCAACGTCCCGAAGGGGTTGGCAGAATCCTTCGGCCTCAAACAACAGGTCATTAATCAAATAATTCAAACCGCTCTTCTTCGACAAGGCGCCGCCGCCATGGGGATCATGGTGAGTGGTGACGAGATCCGCGCCCTTATCCAGATGATGCCGCAGTTCCAGGATCAAGGGGCCTTCAGCATTGAACGTTATAAGGCTATTCTCGCCGCCAATAAAATGGCCCCCACAAAATTTGAACAATCGATGCGCTTCGACCATCTGTCGGAAGCGGCTATGCGGCAAATCGGCAACTTTGGCACCGTCACCACGGATTATGAAATACAGGATATCTACAGTCAACTGAACGAAAAAATAGCGGTAAAATATGCCCGGATATCGCCCGTCAACTATGTCGACACAGTCACGGTCGATGATGCAGGCCTCTCAGCCTGGTTCGATACGGTCAAGGATAAGTATAAAACCGAGTCGCAGCTGCGGCTGAAATATTTAACCTTCACCTTTGCCGAGGTTGGCGGCAAGATGACCATCGACGCGCCGAAGATTGAAGAATTCTACAAAAACAATCTCACTACCTTCAAGCTTCCTGAGCAGCGTCATGCCCGTCATATCCTCTTGAAGGCAGGCGACAATGATTCCGAAGAAATCCATAAAACCAAAGCCGCCAAAGCCGCCCAGGTTCTGAAGCTTGCCAAAGACGGCGGTGCTTTCCCCGCCCTCGCCCGCCAATATTCCGAGGATTCTTCGAAAGCCGACGGCGGCGACCTCGGCTTTATCCAGGCCGGACAGATGGTTCCGGCCTTTGACGAAGCGGTCTTCACCATGCAGCCCGGAGCGATCAGTGACGTTGTCAAAACCCAGTTCGGCTACCATATAATTCAACTGGAGGAAATCAAACCGCCAACCACCCAAACCCTTGCCGAAGCAACCGCGCAAATTACCAGCTCCCTGCGGCGTAAAGAGGCTGAAAGCCTGGCCTTCCAGGTGGCCAACGATGCCTACGAAGGGATCATCAGTGCCGGCAGTCTTGGCAAATATAGCGAAGGCCATCCAGAGGTTGTCGTGCACCAAACTGAGTTTTTTGCCAAAAGCAATGCTCCCGCCGATCTGAAAAGCGACCCGCAATTTCTTGAGAAAACCTTCGGTCTCAATAAGGGAGAATTGAGTTCTCTGATCAAGGGTCAATCTGGATACCTGATTGTTTTTGCCGAAGATAAAAAAGAGCCGGAAATCCCTGAATTTGCTGCGGTTCGAACGACCCTTGAGAAAGACTTTCGGAAAATGAAATCCCAGGAACTGGCGGAAAGCGCGGCAAAAGATGTGCTGAGCAGTACAAAAGCCGGCAAAACCTTCGACAGCGCGGCCCGGGAAAAGGGCCTTACCGTTAAAGAATCCGGCCTGCTCGGCCAAAATAAAGTTGACGGCAAGAGTGACTTCCCGGCCGCCCTCCTGCCGACCGCTTTTCTGCTTTCTGCGTCCTCGCCCCTCCCGGAAGCACCGGGCCGAGCCGACGACGATTTTTACGTCTACACATTTTTAACTCGTGAGATTCCGAAGATACCTGAGAATTCCGACGAAATGAAATTATACCGCGACAATCTGCAGCGCTATAAACAACAACAGCTGATGGCCGCTTGGTTGCGTCACCTGGAGGTAGAAGCGAAGATCAGCAAACACCCGAAACTTTAATTTCCTGTATCGCTCTTTACGATTTTCCGCACCCCCTCGTGGGAGAGGCGGACCTTATATTCATCCTTGAGTTTTTGCGAAATCTCCCGATACGACCAGAGATCCTTGCGCATGTCGACAATCGCCTGGATTATCTGTTGCTGTCCTTCGTTCGGCACAAGATACCCTTCCGGATTGACATCCCAGCCAAAGGGTACCGGGCCGCCCAGATACTTTCCCACTTCCTTGCGGTGCTCTTTAGCCGTCCGAATCGCCTCGCCGAGTCCGTTGCTTTCGCTTACGGTCAGTGCTGCGAGCAGTTTCTCGACGACCGCTGCCAACCCCTCGGAGACCATGAGGCGGCGTTTTTCGGGCAGGCTGATATTGCCGCCGAGATCAATACAGTGGATGGCGATCTGTGCGCTTTTGAGGCTCCGCAGGAGGCGCTCGCCGTCGCCAGCCGAGCTGAGTACCCACTCCGTTTTCATAACGATAATTATATCGCCCGGACCACAACTCCGCAGCAGTTGGCCGCCGGCAGAACGATCCTTAAAGGGCCGTTTCAAAGGTGTGTTTTCCTCAATGCATATTTCCTCAAGCGGACGGCCAAGGCTGCGCCCGTATTCCTGCAAGGCGGCCCGCTGCACGCTCTCAGCTACCAAGTGGTGCCTGTCCTGAGCAAGAAAGATATAACCTAAAACCCCCATCACTCTGCCTCCGCCATGCAGATTTGCAAGATTGCCCTAAGCCCGATAGGTGGGATTTTTACCCTTGGGTTTCGATCCTTGCCAGCCACCTCCACCTGCCTCTTCGCCGAAAGCAGCAATGATTGGCTATTATAGCAAATGGATTGGCAACAATCCCGTGCTATGTGGCCAAAGCCACGCTTTGTCGCAAATACCGGACCGACCGCGCAACGATAAGGGCTTCAGCGCCTGGTGGAGAAAGTCGCGGATAACCCATGAACATGGGGGCTTAGGCACGAAGGTTGATGAATTTTCGCTCTATTTCGGCTTTTCCAATGGGAATTAATTGCAGTTTTTGGTTCTCATCCATGTCAGACAATGATATATTGCCTAGTTCTCTTTGGCCCCCCAACCCCGATACGCGTGACTTCTTTCAGTCTCCCCTAGAGGGGGACAAGTCCCTTCACGAAAAATTCTTCGCAAGAGACATGCAACTAATTTTTTTCAGGGACTAAAAAACTGAAAATCACTCCACAGAGTGGTTTTGTGTTCCGGATGACAAAAACTATCATGCAAAGCCCTATCAGTCTCCTTGATCAGTACTTTAAACTGTCGCCGTTTGAACAGGCACTCCTACAGTTTCTCTCTATTATTTATGAACCGGCACATACAACCCTTATCGTCAACTGCCTGCGCCAGCTGGATTTAAAAAATCCCCGCGGCAATAAGCCGACAGCCGCCAATCTTGCACACTATTTCAACAAATTTGAACAACTGGGACTTCTCACCAAAGAGAGTCAATGTCACGAAGAAATTGTTGAAACCCTCAGCAAAATAGCGCTGAAAGAAGGAACATATGCCTCCTATGCCAAGATAATTCAGGCCGAGGCACCAGTCACCTATTATTACGGCAAATGGACGACCAGATGCTGGCGCGGCATGCGGGAGATGCGCATCGGTATCTATACCCAACAGTTTGCACTGATCGATGACGCCAACGACTTCATAGACGCCCAATGTCGGGATCTCGCCGCCGATCCTCCACCGACCGTGCGGATAATGACCAGGCCCTTTGATCTGCCGTGGTTCCGTACTCTCTCGGCTTCTTTTCAATTCTACCTGCTCAGCAATGTCTTGCAGTATGGCCAGGAGACTCTTACCGATTACCCGCAAATCATCGATTTTCTTTCGTCCGAAGAAGAGTTCGCAGCCCTTACCTCCGACGAACAACTGCCCTTTAAAAGACTGCTGTTCAACGAGCTGTTGTTTCGCGGCAGACTGGAAGAAGCCGGCGCCCTCATCGCCGCCCACAGTGATTCCTTCAAGGGTACCGGGGCGCGCGGGGCCCTTCTTTTTCTCCAAGGTGACAGCCCGAGCGCTCTGACGGCATTCAATGAAGACCTGCATTTTCTCGCCACCTACAGCCAGGGAGAGAAAGTCGCATTCTTTGGTCCCCCGGGACTGTTTTATCTCCTCGCTGGCCTGCATGTGGCCGGCCGCCAGGAATATGCAGCGATCGCCAACAGCATCGGCGTTGCTTTGTCCCAGTTTCCCAAGGCCCGGGAAAACGATGCCTACAATTATCTCGCTGTGGTGATCAATTCGCACATCACCAAGGGTACCCTGAATGAACAGGTGCTCCTCCCCGAGAGAATGCAGCAAAACGTTCTCACCCTCATCTTTGCCGGCATCTGTCAATACTGGCTGAACAGCGCCATTGAAGCCGATGTCGAAGCGGAAATTGTTGCGTACTACCGTAAGGGATGCGGGAGCGAATATCACTTTTTCACCCTCATGCTCGGGGAAATTCTCTCAACCATCCATCACGACAACACCGACTATCTAGAGACGACCAGGACTTTACGTGAACAGACCGGGATCATTCCCCTCCTTCCTATTCTTGAACCGGAGGAGCCCTGGAAACGCACCCTGCAAGCTCTCATTGCAGCCACCACCCAGGAACATGAACAACCGCGGCAGACGACCCGACTCATCTGGATGGTCGCCTTCGATGGCAAAAAAATCAGCGTCGCCCCGCGCGAGCAGAAAATGAATCCAGATGGCGATTGGAGCCGCGGCCGCCCTATCGCCCTAGCCAGGCTGTACCAAGCCGGTAAAATCAGTTTTCTCACCTCGCAGGATCGAAAAATCTGTGCGGCTATCAAAAAGATAGTTAACCCGGACAACCAGAACATCAACTTTGTTCTCGCCATCGACAAGGTTCTCCCGGCCATGATAGGGCACCCACACCTGTATCTGGCAGAATCACCAAACACCCCTGTTGAATTCGTGGCCGGTGAGCCGGAACTTTTGGTTGAGGAACGGGGCGAATTTCTGCATATCTGTTTTGCCCACCCCATCACCACCGATAACATCAATTTCCAGAAAGACACGCCCACCCGGGTCAAGATCATCAACATCAATGACAACCATCGCCGCATCGCTCAGATAACCGGAAAGGACGGCATTACCGTACCGAAGTCGGCAAGCGAGCAGGTGCTGACCGCCATCGGCAACATCTCCTCCTTCATGACCGTCCATTCGGCCATCGCCGCCGACAGCACCAGTCGGCGGTCAAGCAATATTACCTTTGTCGATGCCGATTCCACCATCTACATGCACCTCATACCCTACGGCACCGGATTTCGACTGGAAATGTTCGTCAAACCTTTTGTCGAGGGCGGCCACTATCTGAAACCCGGACAGGGTGTGGAAAACCTCATGGCCGAGGTCAACGGTAAACGTTTGCAGACCCGACGCAATCTCGCTCTGGAGGAGGAAAAGGCTCGCGATATCGAAGAACTTTGTCCGATACTCGATCTGGCCATGGACATGGAGCAGGAAAATGACCGGGAATGGCATCTCTCCGACCCCGATGACTGTCTGCAAACGCTCATGGAGCTGCAGGCCATCCGCGACAAGGTGGTGATCGAGTGGCCGGAAGGGGAAAAACTGACCATCAGCCAAAAGGTGTCCCTCGATAATCTCAACCTGAAAATCCGCACCAATCGCCAGAACTGGTTTGCCATGAGCGGCCACCTGGTCCTAGACCAGGGTCAGGTTATCGAACTGAAAGATCTGCTGATAAAACTTAAAAATTCACCCGGCCGCTTTATCGAAATCGGCGACGGGCAGTTTATCGCCTTGACCCAGGAGTTCCGGAAACGGTTGGAGGACATCAATCTGTATACCGATGGTGTCGGTGGCGAAGATGGAAGTGAGGTGCTGGTCCATCCGCTCGCCGCCCTGCAGCTGGAAAAACTTACCAATCAGGTGGCCACCGAAACCGACGCCGGATGGCAAAGTCAAATAGCGAGAATCCATGATTCCCAAAGTTTCAAGCCCGAAGTCCCCTCAACCCTGCAGGCCGAACTTCGGGTATATCAGCGGGAAGGCTATGAATGGTTGGCCCGCCTCGCCCGCTGGGGTGTCGGCGGCTGCCTGGCCGATGATATGGGTCTCGGCAAGACCCTGCAATCCCTGGCAATCATCCTCCAGTTAGCAGTCGATGGCCCGTCCCTGGTAGTGGCCCCCACCTCGGTGTCGACCAACTGGCAGTCGGAGGTGCACCGTTTCACTCCGACGATCAATGTCAAATTCTTTACCGGCAAGGATCGGGAAAAGAGTATCAAGGAACTGGGAAAGTTTGATCTGATGATCACCACCTATACCCTTCTGCAGCAAGAAAATGAGCTCCTTTCGTCGGTTAAGTGGCAGGCCATTATTCTTGATGAGGCGCAGGCGATTAAAAACGCCGCCACCAAACGGTCACAGGCGGCGATGTCGCTTACCGCGCAGTTCAAACTCATCACCACCGGCACACCGATTGAAAACCATCTTGGAGAACTTTGGAATCTCTTCCATTTTATCAACCCAGGACTACTCGGCAGCCTGGGCAGTTTCAATGAACGCTATGCCATTCCCATCGAACGCTACCAGGACAGAGAGGCCAGGCTGAAACTGAGAAAGCTTATCCGCCCCTTTATCCTGAGAAGAATAAAATCCCAGGTACTGGAAGAGCTGCCTTCCCGCACCGAAGTCACACTCGATGTCGAAATGAGTCCTGAGGAGGCCCATTTCTACGAGGCCCTGCGCCAGAATGCCATTGATATCCTGGAAAGCGGCAGGGAAAAGAAGGGCCGGCACCTGCAAATCCTCACGGAAATCATGCGTCTGCGCCAGGCCTGCTGCAACCCCCGCCTCATCGACCCGAACAGCTCAACCGGCAGCGCCAAGCTCAAGGTCTTCGCCTCGATTATTGAAGAACTTCTCGCCAGCCGGCATAAGGCCCTGGTGTTCAGTCAATTTATCGGCCATCTCAACTTCATCCGCGAATATCTGGACCAGCAGAAGATCAGCTACCAGTATCTCGACGGCAGCACCAGCGCCAAACAAAGGAAGATCAACGTCGACGCCTTCCAGGCGGGTCAGGGCGATCTCTTCCTGATCAGCCTCAAGGCCGGTGGACTCGGCCTCAATCTTACCGCCGCCGACTATGTTATCCATATGGATCCCTGGTGGAACCCAGCCATTGAAGACCAGGCCTCGGACCGGGCGCACCGCATAGGCCAGACCCGACCGGTGACCATCTACCGGCTGGTCTGCAAGGGGACTATCGAGGAAAAAATCGTCAAACTGCACCAGGAAAAGCGCGATCTCGCCGGCAGCCTTCTGGAAGGCAGCGATATAAGTGCGAAAATGAGTTCGGAAGATCTGCTTGATTTGATCCGCGGCAAGTGAATACGCGAAGAGGGCCGGGACAAAGCCGGATCGTCATTCGCGCAATTTGCTGAGAATCAAGGCATAGAAGGTATTGCCCTGCATGGCGAACAACCAGCCCAGATGTACCCGGCAATGGCGGCACAGGGCGACGCGCCAGATGTGTCCGGGAAACCAGGTGAATTCGACGGAAGGCCCGCCGACGACCAGGCACCCGGGGGCCTGATGAAAACAACCCAGCTCAAAAACGATTCCGGCCGGATTAAAAAAGGTATGGCTGTGGGAACCACTTACCTGGATCTTCTGGTCCTTCCCGGTCACTACGCCGCCGCAGGCACGGCAACAAATAGCCTCTATCGGTTTGACAGCCGACTCCTGTTGCTCCTTTCCGGCGGGCTGATGCTGTCGTCTGTCTTCACCATCGACCCGCAGAAAGACCAGATGGTTATTTGCCAACTCCATGGTAGTAGGCGACAATGGCTTCAATCATTGCCGGAATGGTGTGCTGTTCCGGCTGAACATCGACCTTAAGGCCGCTATCGGTAACGGTTTTGGCGGTGATTGGGCCGATGGCGGCAATCTTCACATCGGTCAGAAGTTTTTTCAATTCAGCCTGATTCTCCGCATCAAGCAAAGCGAGAAAATTACGAACGGTGGAGGAACTGGTAAAGGTGACCATATGAACGCCACCCTCCTCCAGTTCCGCCCGTAAAAACTCCTTATCGCCCTGCGCCGGACAGTTCTGGTACACCGGGACAACCGTCACCTGGGCGCCGGCCCCGCGCAAGGTCTCCGGCAGAATCTCCCGACCCTGCAAAGCACGGGGAATGAGGATATTCCGCCCTTCAACACCTTGATCAAGAAGGCTCTGAGCCAAGCCCTCGCCGGTAAAGACATTCGGGATAAGATCAGCATGCACCCCATATTTCAGGAGCAGGTCAGCGGTGCTCTTGCCGACCACGGCAATCTCCGGTCCTTTCAGCTGGCGAGCGTCCATGCCTTTACCGTACAACCGCTCAAAGAAATATTTTACCCCATTGAGTGAGGTAAAAAGAATCCAATGATATTCGTTTATCCGTTCCAATTCATCGTCCAGTGCTGCGTAGGAATCAACCGGCTGGATGTTTATCGTCGAGTATTCAAGGCAATTGGCACCGAACTCCTCGAGCCCCGCGACCAGATCACTGGCCTGTTCCCGGGTGCGGGTGACGATGATCTTTTTGCCGAACAGCGGCCGCTTCTCATACCAGTCAATTGTACTGCGCAGACTTACCACCTCACCGATAATTATCAGCGACGGCGGTTTGATACCGGCATCTATGACCACCTGGGCAATGGTCTCAAGGGTCCCGACCACCGACCGCTGTTCCGGGGTAGAGGCCCAGCGCACCACCGCCACCGGGGTCTTCGGATCACGACCGTATTTGATCATATTGGCGACGATAATCGGCAGATTCTTGATGCCCATATAGATGACCAGGGTGCCGACCCCGGTTGCCAGCTTCTCCCAATTAATACCTGAGTTTTCCTTGGTGGGATCCTCATGGCCGGTGAGAAATGCCACCGAAGCGGTGTAATCCCGATGTGTTATGGGAATCCCGGCATAGGTGGCGGCAGCTGTTGCCGAGGTTACCCCGGGCACCACCTCAAACGCTACGCCGGCGGCATGCAACCTCTGCACCTCCTCTCCGCCCCGTCCGAAAATAAAAGGATCACCGCCCTTGAGGCGAACCACCATCTTGCCGAGCTGGGCATGATCGACCAGCATCTGGTTGATCTCTTCCTGGGAATGACTATGCTGCACCCCACCCTTCTTGCCGACATAGATTAACTCGGCGGAAGCTGGGGCATGCTTCAGCAGCTTTTTGCCGGCCAGGTAGTCGTAAACGACAACCTCGGCTTTCTCCAGCAGATTCTTGCCGCGTACGGTAATCAGCCCGGGATCTCCCGGACCTGCACCAACCAGATACACCTTTCCAATTTTTTTCATTTGTGTTTTTATTTCCTAACGGCTCCTAAAGACAAAAAGGGCTTTCCCAGAGTGCGGGAAGGCCCTTTACCACCAAAATAAGGTGAAAATCAGCTACTCTCTCTCATGACGACTAATTAGAGCTGCTTCATGATAGCGTCGGTAACCTCTCCAATGGAGATAGAGCCATCAACGGAGATCACTTTCGGTCCATCGGTGTTTTTGAAGTAATTCACCGCCGCCATGGTGCCGGTCTTGTCGTCGTAATAAATGCCATGGCGCTTGCTGATGGCATCGACATCCTGATCGTCGGCACGGGTCTTCAACTCGCCGCCACATACCCGGCAAACCAGTTTGCCGTCTTTTTCGACCGGCTTGATGGCGTCAAAGGCAATGTGGTTGGGATGATTATTGTCGTTAACACAGAGACGACGCCCCATGATACGTTCCTTGGCAATCTCACGGTCGAGAACAATCTCGATGACGTAATCAAGGGCCAATCCCTCTTTCTTTAAGGTTGCAGCCAGGGTAACCGCCTGCTCTTTTGAGCGCGGGAAGCCGTCGAGAATCCAGCCTTCTTTGCAATCGGCTTTCTGCAGGCGGGAAACCATCATCGGGATGGTGATATCGTCCGGCACCAGATCACCTTTATCAATAAAGGCTTTGGCTTTTTTGCCGAGCTCGGTGCCGCCGACGATATGCTCCCTGAAGATCGCCCCCGACTCAATATGTGGTATATTGTATTTCTTCTGGACGATACTGCCCTGCGTACCTTTACCGCTTCCGTTCGGCCCGAAAACCAAAATGTTTTTACCCATGATTGTCATCTCCTTTTAGATTCTTTCAACGTTAGACAACAGAATTTCACTTAAAGATCTGTGTACCTTTGCAATTACCAACTCCAATAAACCCACAAGAATCTTATCCCCGTAGGGGGCTGGATTCTTTCAACGTTAGACAACAGAATTTCACTTAAAGATCTGTGTACCTTTGCAATTACCAACTCCAATAAACCCACAAGAATCTTATCCCCGTAGGGGATGAAATTTCTTTAAGTTACCACTGCTCCAACGTAGGCAGGCCAATGACTGTATAAACGTAACAAGCCAAATACTATAGACCAAAACGTGTATTCGGGCCATAAAAATATCTCCGGTAAGATTTTGACATTCATCCTGAAAGCGGTTACCTTCAGGAGCATTGAAAAGGTGCCGTAACAGCGCACGAGATCCCCTCTGTGTCAATAATCAACCTTCACGTTTATCCTGAGAACCATGAAAGAAATACATGTTGGCATTATCGGCTTCGGTACCGTTGGCAAAGGGCTGGCATATGCTCTCCTCAATCAGAAGGAACGCCTGCTGCAAAAAACCGGAATATCCTTTACGCTCTCCGCCATAGCCGATATCGCTACCAAAACCCTGCCGGAAGAATTCGGCGGAGTCAAGCTGACGGGCAATGCCGCCGACATCCTCAGCGATCCGAACATCGATATCGTCGTCGAGCTGATCGGCGGCATGGAACCGGCCAAAAGCTTTATCATGAAGGCCATCGACAACGGCAAACATGTGGTCACTGCCAACAAAGCCCTGCTTTCCGTGCATGGCTGGGAGATCTTCCGAGCCGCCGCGGAAAAGAACGTCGAGGTCGGTTTTGAGGCGAGTGTCGGCGGTGGCATCCCGGTGATCAAGGCTCTGAAAGAGGGGCTGGTGGCCAATCGGATCAACTATATCGAGGGTATCATGAACGGTACCGCCAACTATATCCTGTCGCAGATGACCGATCACGACACGCCGTTTGCCGAGGTACTGCAGGAGGCGCAGCGTCTCGGCTATGCCGAAGCTGACCCGACCTACGATATCGAAGGGATCGATACCGCCCACAAACTGGCGATCCTCATGACCATCGCCTACGGCAAAAATGTCCAGCTGAGCGATATAACCGTCGAGGGCATTTCCAGCATTGAGCCGATTGATATCCGCTTCGCCAAGAAATTCGGTTTTCGCATCAAGCTGCTGGCGATCAGCCGCAACCACGGCGACAGTGTCGAGGCGAGAGTCCATCCGACCATGGTTCCGGAAAGCCATATGCTGGCGACCATCAACGGGGCCTACAACGGCATCCAGTTCCAGGGCGATACGGTCGGCGACGTACTTCTTTACGGTCAGGGTGCCGGCATGATGCCGACCGGCAGTGCCGTTGCCGCCGATGTCGTCGATATCGGCAGAAACATCGCCTGCGGTTGTATCAACCGGGTACCGGCCCTCGCCTTCCGGCCGGAACATATTGGTGCGCCGACCATTACCCCGATGAGCCATCTGATCTGTCCCTATTATATTCGGGTCACCGCCCTCGACCGACCGGGTGTCCTGTCAATGATCACCGGTATCTTCGGCAAACACGACATCTCCATCCAATCGATGATGCAGGATGGCCGCGATATCGAAGAGCCGGTGTTTATCGTCTTTCGGACACACATAGCCGAAGAAGATGCGGTGGTCAAGGCTATTGCCGAGATCGATGCCCTTGAAGTCTGCAGCGCACCCACCGTCAAGATTCGCATCCTCAATCCGGAATAAGGCCCGTCATGAAATATTTGATTCTCGTCGGCGACGGCATGGGTGATTACCCGCTCAACGAACTGGCCGGCCGGACACCTCTTGAGGCCGCCGCAACCCCAACCATCGACGAGCTGTGCAGAAAGGGTGAATTTTTCCTTACCCACACGGTTCCCGAAGGCTTTCCGCCGGGCAGCGATGTCGCCAATATGTCGCTTATGGGCTTCGATCCGGCGACCTATTATACCGGTCGCGCCCCTTTGGAGGCCGCCGCCATGGGCATTCATCTGGCCTCCGACGAAACCGCTTTCCGCTGCAATCTGGTGACCCTCGACCCCGGCGACGGTGGCCGGATGACCATGCGTGATTTCTGTGCCGGCCATATCAGCAACGCGGAGGCGCACATCCTGATTGCCGACCTGGAGGCTGGCTGCGCCACACCGACCTTCCACTTTAAACCCGGCGTCAGTTACCGCCACCTTGTGGTTTTCAAGGGGGCACACCCCGGTTTTGTCACCGTGCCACCGCATGATCATATTGAAAAAGACGTCACCGCCTACTGGGAGCGCTACCGCGCCGAGCCGGCATGGAAGGAGCTCCTCGATAAAACCGGCGCCGTTCTTGCCGGCCATCCGGTTAATCTGGCGCGGATACGGGCCGGGAAAAACCCCGCCACGCAGATCTGGCTGTGGGGCGAAGGCAAGATGCCCAGCGTCCCTACCCTGCCGGAACGCTTCGGCATCAGCGGCAGCATGATCAGTGCCGTCGATCTCCTAAAAGGCTTGGGTGTCGTCGGCGGCCTCTCGGTGGTCAACGTCCCCGGTGCCACCGGCTATATCGATACCAATTACCAAGGCAAGGCGCAGGCGGCATGTGACGCTCTGCGAAGCGGCGACTTCGTCTTCGTCCATCTGGAGGCCCCGGACGAAGCCGGCCACCTGGGATCGCTTGCCGACAAACTGACCGCCATTGAAGACTTCGACCGGCGCATCGTCCTGCCGATCATCGCCGACCTGCGGGCTCGCCATGAAGATTTCCGGGTCATTGTCACCATGGATCACTTTACCCCGCTGGCCCTGCGCACCCACGTTGCCGACCCTGTCCCCACCCTGCTCTACGATTCCCGGGAGTTGACCAAAGGCTCGGGTCTGCCTTTCTCGGAAAAAACCTGCCTTGCGCACGACGCGGTGGCCAACAACCGGATTGCTGTCGGCCATCAGCTTATAGAAAAACTGCTGCGCCATGGGTGAGGGAGCCATCTTCACCACCACGGCCAGGGTCCTCTACGGCGATACCGATGCCGGAGGGGTGGTTTATAACGCCAATTATCTCCGCTATTTCGAGATTGGCCGAACGGAACTGATGCGCCAGTGGGTATGCTCCTACCGGGACATCGAAAAACTCGGATTCGTACTGCCGGTCATTGAATGTTGGTCGCGTTTCAAGGCCCCGGCCTTCTACGACGACCTTCTCCTTATTGAAACCACGGTCGCCGAGGTCTCCAACCTGAAATGTCGATTTTCTTACCGGATCCTCCGCCGGGAAGAAGGCATTGCCCGACCGAAACTCCTGGTGAAGGGGTATACCGTGCACGCTGCCGTCACCCGAGAAGGCAGGCTAACCCGATTGCCGGAAGAAATTATCCGAAAATTAGCCGGGTTTGCCACCATCTCCAAGACCAACGATAATTTCCAGGAATAATCGTTGACATATAATTTATTGGGTGTATATTGATGGCTCCTTAACGCGGGGTGGAGCAGTCTGGTAGCTCGTCGGGCTCATAACCCGAAGGCC